>ENA-ORXR01000033-ORXR01000033.1-marine-metagenome-genome-assembly--contig:-NODE-33-length-198549-cov-10.149679_pt1 | contig 198549 bp, 160 predicted proteins | sample MGYA00237866_ERZ511479 | MGnify/ENA metagenome assembly ERZ511479 | reverse complement strand
CTTGTTGGCCTTCCTGACCTTGTTGGCCTTCCTGACCTTGTTGGCCTTCCTGACCTTGTTGGCCTTCCTGACCTTGTGCCCGATTAAGTTGCTGTCTCAATTCGCGAATTTGGTCCAGTGCATCGGCGACTTGCAAATCACTATTCTGCTCCGGGTTAATGCCTTCACCGCGTGCAACATCAGCAGCGTCTTCTAACCGGTCTCGTAATTCTCTTATTGCATTGGTGACCAGGCTTTCTGTTGGAAGCACTGTTGCCAATGAGCCATCCGTAATTGCATCACCCGCGATACCCAGTAAATCCGAAGCCTGGCTTCCGTCAAGCTCTTCGATAGCTCGATCTAATTCTTCGCCCGTTTGCGATGCCTGCTCTCCAAATCGATCGGTTAATTGCGCTATGCGATCGCGCAGCCCGTCCAGCTCACGTTGTAATTCTCTTTTACGCTCACCCAAATCTTTGGCTTCATCCCTGTCCAGCCCCGGTGAGTAAACACCTGCGCTTCTGGATTGAATTGCACGTTCCAGAGCATCCCGTAGTAATGCTTCTGTTTCTCTTTGTTCGCGCAGGATAATTTCCGCGTCAGTGACCGCGTTTTCGATTCCATCCAGTAATTCCTCTGAACGTTGCTCGGCCAGATCATCCACAGCTTGTTGCAATGCTTCACCGGCGGTTTGTCCATCAGATTGCTCGCCATTGTTCGCCTGTTGAGTTTCATCAGACTGATCTGTTTGATCAGAGGCTCCTTCGTCAGCAGCGGGTTCATCTTGAGCCAGTGCATCCTGCGCACGCTCCAAACGTTCGATTGCCTCTTCGATAGCTTGCTGTGCCTGAGCGTTTGCTGACTCACCCGATCGTGACCCGGACTCACCCTGTTCAGACTCGGCCTGCTGAGATTCAGCTTGTTCCTGAAGTTCTTCAAGTTGTTGTCTTAATTCTTCCAACTCACGCGTCAGTTGCTCTTGACGCCATCGCTCGTCTTGCGTCAATTGATTTTCTCTTTGCCGTTCCTCTTCAAGTTCTAACTGTCGCCGAGCAAGATCATTCAGCTTGTCAAATATATTATCCATCTGCTCTGATGGGCTGGATGCCTCGCTACCTCGATCTGGTTGCTCGTATTGATTACGAGCCAAGTCCATTTCCAGCTCGAACATCTCAGCCATGTCTTTGCCCGGTTGTCCCTGGCCACCGCCGCCTTGCCCTTCTTGTTGAGTTAGGCGTATATCAGCGAACAAGGCTTCAGCGCGTTGCAAATATTGCAAAGCCTGTTGTTGTGGTTGAATTGCCTCAGCAAACGCAAGTTCTTCCAATGCTTGCGCAGAGGGCTCCATGACATCAGCGGCTTTACGCAAATAATCAACAAACTCTCTGATTTTTTCACCTTGTTGAACCAACTCGCGTGCTTCAGAACGATCAGCCAGGGTTCTCGCTTGCTCTGCCAATGTAACTTGTAGCTCTGCTAGCAACTTGCCATTGTCGGCATGAGGTGAAGGGTCTCCTCCACCAGCTTCGGTCGCCCGTTGTAAATTCCAGGTGGCCACCAGAATTTCTTTTTGTCGACGTGAAATCTCACTGCCTTCGTTGGCCTGCTCACCGCCACCGCCACCACCGCCGCCACCCGCCTGGCCTTGAGAAAAGCGCCGGTCGAACGGGCGAACATCAACTAGCAGCATGTCAGTTTCGGCAACGCTATCGTGATCCCGTGCCCGAGCGTAATAACTGATCAGATCTCCCGGCTGCATTGGTACGCCAGGTTCTGCAGTAGCCGTTGCAGCAACTCCATCGGTTTCAGCATCAAGCGAACTATCTACAGAACCACTATCTACAGAGCTAGCACTCAAAGAACTGCCAAGTGATTCAAGACTGAATACATATTGAGCCATTTGCGATACGCCAGGTTCCTCGGGACTCATGTCGATGGTTTGCCAGGGCCCTGCGTTAACCGAAAACAGTAACTCCACAGACTCGATTGCAAAGTCGTCTTCGGCTTGTACTCGAACAACCACTTCTTCGACCGGAGAAGCCGACACATCCCTGCCCGGTAAAACAAACCGAACAACCGGTGCTTCATCGCCTTGAATCACAATTGCGTGCTCGCTGGCAATCGCGATATCACGATCTAACATACGATCCATCAACTGGTATTGCGAATCGATCGAAACAGGAAACTTCACTTGATAATGTGTGAAGGTTTGATCAAGCTCAGTTCCGTTATCGTCCAGCGTAATAGTATTGAGTTCGAGCTTTTGATCACCCAGCGCGATAAAGCCATCTTGTAATGGTTTATCAGTGGTGAACGTCATGGTTACCTGTGTACCCTTTACACCGCTGATGCGCCCGACGTTGCGCAGCGTCTCGTCTGGCAACTTTGTCCATTCGGGATAATCAAGGCTTGCCAGGCTGCGTTCGAGTTTTGCGGGTGTAACTACATCAACATTGTGTTGTGCGCTTTGCGTATAAGCCGCCGATACATAATATTCAAGTGGTTCAACAACGCGGTACACGGTGAAATCAAAATCACCGTCTTCTGATTGACTTAGTTCGCTAGTCTGCCATTCGTCGTCGCCCATGCGTACATGTAGCGTCACACTATCAGTGCTAAAACCCGCTAGCGTCGCGTTTAGCACCAGGTTTTCACCTGCCAGCAATGTGGTGCTACCGGGATTAACAGCGATACTGCGTACGGCAACTAATCCAGGCGTTTTCCAACCCGTCCAGATGTGTTGCGCGGCATTAGTCCACTCGACAGGAGCACGTTGAAAAAAACCAACGGTGACAAACAACAAAGACGCTATGGCTACAATAGGCCACAAAATGGCGGACATAGGCACGATGCGATACAGCGGCACGCGCTTGGTGATTTGAAATCCATCGTCTGCCAATAGCGGCAGAAATTGATGATCTGGTGTTCGTGCTTCGGTGTCTAAATAGGTTTGTACTCGACCATTAAACTCTGTGTTCGAGGATTCAATGAGTTTCGCACCTTTATCACCGCGCAGGCGCGCGACCGGCTTCCATAACAAATATATAACCGCAACAATGGCGGCCAGCACTAACACAACACGTGTAGTGTTAGTGAGCGTTGGGGTGAAGCCGCGAATAAGGCCGCTAAAGACACCAATAGCCGTGACCGCAATAGCGATAGCCAAAAACACGGCAATCCACACGCAAACGATACGGACAGTCTCGCGTCGACGAACACTTTTTAAATAATGTAGAAATCGATTTTGTGTGTTTGGCGCGTTGTTCACAGCCCATCCCTCCGGATCCAAAGCATGCGATTAGCAAATAATGATTCAGCTATTAAAAATAGTAACACCAGAGGCAATAACCACCGCCATAAGGCATGTCGGTTTTGTGCACTATTTAAAGCATTGCTAACGTTACTGGTTACATCGTTTGCGACGGTAGTGTCAGTATCATTCGCCCCATCGTCGCTTGTAAGTGTTTCCTGGTTATGCCGAGCTTCCCACGCGTCCAATTCTGTGCGAGTCAAGGCGCTTAAATTAGATTCGGCAGGGTTAAGTACCGCCAACACTGTATTCGATTGACTCGCACCGAGCACAGAGTAAACACCGGGTTGTTCGATTCGAACATCATTGGTACTGCCCAATTGCGCCAGATCGAGCATGGCCTCGCCATCGGGTGATAACAGTTGCGAATTAGCAGGTAAAAACAAGGAATGGCCAACTTCAATTTGTGCTGGTATTGCGTTGCTTATATCAAAATATTCGACAATGCGCTGCATAAGGGACACATACACGGGCTGCAACGGCAAGTCTGTGTCTACCCCGTCTAACACATCGTTGAGTATCAATAAACGACCATTGTCTGCAACACTGCGTTCTATTAACACAGGATTTCCAGTGTCCAAACCCAGTAACACACGATCGGAGCTTTGCAAATCGAATGTGCCAGTGTCGTAAAAACGAGTGTCAAACCAATTAAGATCACTTAAACCCAATGGATGAGCCTCGTCCACTCGAGACACGAATGCAGCTTTCGAGGACACTGATAATGCAGTGGAATTGGCAAGCTGATCGATTCTGTTAGGTATCAACAACGCATTACCCCCAGAATTGATAAAACGCGTCACTGCATCAGGCACTTTTGTAATGTCGTCCACAAATATCACGGCGTGACGCATGCCCGGCGCAAGAGCTGCACCGATGTCTAACATACTAACCTTGGCACTTCCGTTGGTTTCCAATGCGGTTGTAACAAACACCTGAGCTTGTGCACTGGGCTCTCCACCTATCTGAGAAACGGAAAACTCAAGTTGAGATAAACCTCTGACAGGAATACTCAACTTGTCATCATCGCTAAAATAATCTGTTTGCCTGAACTGCACTTGCAGTAATTCGCCAGGCTCGGAAGGCAAGCTTATGGAATCAAATTGCACCGTTTTGATCTCGCCTGGTTCCAGCAACACCTGTTCGCTGGCTACTAATTGATCTTTCAACAGGACGTCGATGTTTTTTTGTGTTGCTGCTAACTCTGTTCCGGCGTTTGGTGCAGACGCGCTAACGTTAACAACTACACGAGCCGTTACACTGTCACTGCTGGTTGCATCAGCGCTGAGGAAATAGTTCGTTTCATCAGACGCACCCACTGCTAACACGTTAAAGCTTTTAAGGCTATCGGCCAGCAACGTATTCATTTGAGCCGGTAGATTACTGCGTTGCGCATCGGTTATAAAATAAGCTGTTACAGGTATGTCCATATCACCAACCAGCTTGTCCACCCGTCGCATTAAGTCGCCATAGTCTGCAGACTCAAACCCAGGCTCAAGCAAAGCTAATGCATCTTTCACACTCGTACGATCATTTGTAATATCGGTAAGCGCGCTGAGCTGCGTGGAAAAACTGAATAACTGCACCGCATTTTTTTCTGGCAAGTCACTTAAAACCGTGTCGATTGCATCATTGGCTAGTGCCCATTTGTCGCCCGCACGCATAGAAAATGAATTGTCTACAATCAGCATTCGCACCGCGTCGGCATCATTGGCGTTTTCGTCTGATTGCAGCCACGGTTGTGCGAACAAAAAACACAAGCCCGCAAGCAACAGTACCCGCAGGGCTAATAACGACCAGTAGCGTAGTTTCCGTTTGCTGGTTGCAGGTGGTCTGGTCGGTTCTAGAAATCGAGTGCTGGGAAAAGGTTGCACAGGTGGTTCGTGGTGATTGAATCTATGCAACAACCAAGGCAGGAACAAACCCAGCAAACCGAGTAAATACAACGGCGCAAGCAAACTCATCGTGAAAGCCTTTGCCGGAACTGCAAGTAGGCTACCAAGGCATTATCCAGCGACTCGCCTGTGGTTATACGCACGTAGTCCGCTCCCGACTTGGCACTGCTGCGCTCTAACTGCTCGCAATGATCCTGTATGCGCTGTTGATATTCGTTGCGCAGATATTCAGGATCAACGATCACAGAATCCCCAGACTCAAGACTTTTGAGTGAGCTGATTTTTTTTATATCAGGCTTTAGTTCTTGATCGTCGAGGACATGGAAAAGAACCACCTCATGTCCTGCATGTACAAAAGATTGCAAGCTGGTGAGCAACGCATCAGGCTCGGTGTATAAATCGGACACCAACACCAGCAATCCTCTTTTAGTTATGGTGGATTGAAGATCATTCAATACATCGACCACATCGGTACTTTGACCAACAGCCGAATTTTCCAGCAAGCCCATCACTTTGCTTAAACTATCGGGTCGTGCGCTGGGCACAGTAAACTCGCGAACCTTGTCATCAAACAGCACTAAGCCCAGGGCATCGTGTTGACGACGTGTTAAATAAGCTAACGATGCAACCAGATACTTGGCTTGATCAAGCTTACTGGTAGGTTCGCCGTACCCCATTGATGCACTGATATCTAATAGCAAGGTCACCGAAAGGTTAGTTTCACCTCGAAAACGCTTCACGTACATACGATCGGCCCGCGCGTAGACGTTCCAGTCGACAAACCGCAAATCGTCACCTTCGTTATACGCTCGGTATTCAGCGAATTCCTGACTAAAACCAAAATCAGGTGAACGATGCAAGCCTGTGATTACACCATCAACTACCGTACGCGCAACCAGCTCAAGCGTGCCCAAACGGGCCAACAGTTCTGGTTTTAAGAAACGATTGGTAGCAACTGCACTCATGTTTACGCTGCGACTCGCGTATCAACCAAGTCACGCAGCACATCGTCCATGCTCATACCGTCAGCTTCGGCGAAGTAATTCAGCATGACGCGATGCCGCAGCACAGGAGCGGCCAGAGCATCAATGTCTTCAGTGCTGACATGATACCGCCCGTGCATTAACGCTCGTGACTTTGCAGCCATGGTTATAAACAAGGCGGCACGAACTGACGCACCAAATTTGACGTACTTTTTAACGGTAGCAGTTGAGCTTGGATCACCCGGCCGTGTAGCTCTTACCATTTCAACCGCGTAGCGACCAACCGCTTTGCTCACTGGTACTTGCCTTGTGAGCTGCTGAAAGGCACGAACCTCTGCAGCGTTAGTGCACGCCTTAACAGGCTCTGGAAGTATATCGGTAGTAAATCTCTCGATAACCGTGATCTCATCTTCGAGCGGCAAATAGTCGAGCATGATGTTAAATAGAAATCGATCCAGCTGAGCTTCTGGCAGAGGATAGGTACCTTCGAGCTCTAGTGGATTCTGTGTCGCTAAAACAAAGAAAGGTTTATCAATATTGTGTTGTGTACCACGAACGGTAGCCGAATACTCTTGCATCGCTTCAAGCAACGCCGCTTGTGTTTTAGGAGGTGTACGATTAATTTCATCAGCCAACAGAACATTAGTAAAAATGGGGCCGGGGACAAAACGCCAATTACGGCCACCGGCATCGTCCTGCTCAATGATGTCAGTACCGGTTATGTCGGTAGGCATTAAATCGGGAGTGAATTGAATACGATTAAAACTAAGACCCAAGGCATCGGCCAGTGTTCTGACAAGCAGTGTTTTCGCAGTTCCGGGCATTCCCGTGACCAGACAGTGACCACCGACCAGTAGAGTGATTAACAGGTGCTCGACCACGTGGTCCTGACCCACGATAATGCGGCCAACCTCGGAACGCAGCTCGTCTGTTACCGTTCTAAAACGCTGGACAAGTTCGCCGGTCTCACCCGATTGCAAGTTTGTATCAGTCAACACTTTCTCCTTCATTAAATTCGAGCAGCAGTTTTTGCGCGGAACGATAAAAAGGCGCATGTTCCAAGGCATAAAGAACCTGCCGTTTTGCTGTTTCTTCGTCACCCATTTGCATGGCAGCTTTTGCTTTGCCCAGCAGTGCCTCAGCCGGGTCCTCTGGCCTCAAGCCCAATAAAGCATCGTATTCACGTATTGCCCTGTTGGTTTGTTGGTTACTTAGATAGTAATCCCCTAACCAACGATGCTCTTCGACTACGTAGGGGCTTACCCAGTTAATGGATTCCATGACAATAGCGGCTTCACTAAACCGTTTTTGATCGCGTAGCTCACGCGCCATCCATTGCATGGACTTAAGACCGTGACCACCAAGCTTGTGCCATGTCATTAAAATATCGAGTGCACCATCCTTATCATCTCGCTCACGTAGCGCTTTAGCTAACACTTCGTACGCATTGCCATCAGCCACGTTCTCGGGGTAACGCTCGATCACGTTTCTGGCTATGACCGACACGCTTAACCAGTCCTCCGATTGTATAGCTCGCCCCATTTGCCGCATCGCGACTTGATAGTCATCAAGTGATCGGGACAGCTCACCATAACGTTCCTCGATATATTCATTAAAGCGAGTATCAAACGTCGGGCCATCCATACCTATTGCTGCGACCAGCGCGTCCGATGTTGTACTGCGTTGCGCAAATTCTTTTAACATCACGACAAGGGCCTCATGCCCCCAGCGTTGGGATATAAAATCACTAATGAGCCCAGCCTGCATGTAGGACACTTGCACTTGTCCGTTATAAGTTGGACGAACAAACCCGGAATCTAATGAATCGATGGGCAATAATTGATTTTTCGCAATGGCCAATAGTGTCGCCATTGGAATGGTGCGATCGTTTAATGGTCCTGTATTCCATTCTTCGTAGACCGATAGACCCTCACTGAACCAGCGTGGCAACAAGTGCGATGTGGCTGAAAGCGTAATGACGTGAGCTATCTCGTGCCATAACGTTGAGCCCCAGTGAAATTCATTGATGGCCCGGGCTTTTGGACTGTCCATGGCGGTTAAATGCCCAAACGTTACACCAAGCAAACCGATACCCGGGGTGCTGACTGTACGTACGCCGAAATCGTCATGATCGTGATAAAGCTCAACGATCATAGGTTGTTTTAATTTGAAATCGTAGCGCTTGGAAAACACCTGCATGGCTTCTATCGACATGCTTTGCACATAGGGCTCTAAAGCATCCGCATCTTCGCGGTCGAGGCGAATAATAACTCGGCCAAGTGTTGACCCGGGATTGTCTGGATCGGGAACATCGACAGAACTTATCCGCATGCCATCAAGCTTATCGAGTAAACGCAGGGTGTTAACGGTTTGTGCATCGTATGGGTCAATATCAAAGGCTTTTTGTATATGGTGTCGTGCACCAAACACGTTGTTTATGCGCAAATAGTTAATACCCAGATCACGTTGTGCAGGGGCCAGCAGAGGATTCAAATCCACAGCTCGTTTATAGAGTTCAACCGCTTCTACATAACGATAAGTAATGATGTAATAGTGAGCAACATCGGAATAGATATCGCCATAACTCGGATTTTCAGCAAGCGCCTGAGCAGCCCAGCTATCGATAGGCTCTGCATCAAGCAAATTGGCTCCGGCTTGCAGTGTGTACCATTCGAGTAACGGTAAGCCGGCTGATTCGAGCAATGGCTTAACGTTTGCCAAAACTCGGCGCGCTTGTTCGGTGTTTTGCAATTCAAGTTCCATGCGAGCCAGTAACATTAAGGCATGAACATTTTCAGGAAATTCGGCCAATATCTCGCCAAGTTGCTCACGAGCTGCAGACTCGTAAGTTCTCATCGTTGCTTCAATTAAACCGAGCCGCGCAGGAAGAAAACCTTCATCGTAGAGTAAGGCCTCACGCAACAACGACATGGCATCACTGACTTGGTGGGTCTTCAAGTACAGCATGGCCCAATGCGTTTTAATTATGGGGTCGGTGCTGGACGACGAAGCTTCACGAAATTGCTTGTTAGCCTCGCGCACATATCCCAAAGCGGCAGCAGCATTGGCTTTCACTAGCGGGTCTGCATTATCGCTTAAATTTTTATAGCACTCGTTGGCTTTTTCTGTGTCACCAACGTAGGCATGTTGATCGCATGCGACAAGTTCTGCTTGTCTGTCATCACCATAATGAATGGTTAAAGCATTAGCCTTTTTTGACAAAAACGGTGACAGGAACAGTGACAAGGCCAGACATAACACTAAAAATAATCTATTCATTAGTGTCAACCCATCCGGTTACCGAATCTATTTCTTGTTGCAGCCTGGCAATATCCACCAGCAGTGGTTCAAGCTCTTCGTAAAAAAGAGCGGTATCCATGGACGGCTTTCGCGCTTTGAGTGCCAGAAACTCATCTTCCAAAACCAAGCGCTTTTCTAACAGTTGCGCCACTGCAGGATCATCTTTGGCTGATTTTAGCGAGCCTAGTCTGGCCAAGGCCACTCTGTCCGGTTTATCACCTTCAAGGCGTGCATGCTCGGATGCCAGCAGTTTTTTCTCAGTGTAATAGTCTTGCGTTTTTTCGTTACTGAAACGATACGCCTCAGCTAAGGTCAGAATTTCGTTGCGATCAGTGTCGGCCGCGGTTGTCGCCATTGCCTGTGCAAAAAATTCAGGGAAACGAACCACATTTAATTCACCACCACTTTTAGTGGCTGTAACAACATGACGACCTGGCTGAGATAATATGTCCAGCACCGCGCCACTGGCGCTAGTGCCAACCAACACGACTTGCTCAGGGCTTGTTATATCAGCCAACGCTGCTACTAAATCATCAGTGGCTATGTCATCGCCTGGCAGATTGAATCGCCATGTCTCTGAATCTATGGTGCCATGCCCAATTAAAACCAGATAAAACCATTGCGAATCAATTTTCGCGAAGGCCTGCATTTGATCTAATACAGCATCACGCGTAGCGGCTTCATCGCTGAGCAAAACAAAATCCTGGTCGTCATCACCAACAGAACGTAAGGCCTCAACAACAGACAATCCTTGCTCGCGAAAATTCTGCGCATACTCTTCATTGCCACCGATACCAGTGACCACCAAACCAACCGACTTGGCCATAACATTTGACGCGAACAAACACGCGAATATCAGCGCACTTCTAAGCACACATTTAAGCGCACATTTAAACGTATTTAGCTGAGAACAAAGTCGCAGCCTGTTTTTTAACGATTGAGTGGCGTTGGTCATAGTCGTTTCCAACGAAGTCGCAACAGCCACTCTAATCCTTTTGCCAGTAGTAGCAGTAAAAATAAAAACGGCATGTTCCACAATGGCAATAGCTCTTCACGCGTAAGGCCGGCGTTTTGTGTCGTCAGGATTTGCGACAGTTGGTCTTTATCGGCCGCATCGAGATACTGCCCTCCGGTAACCGCTGACACACGCTGTAAAAACTCTCGATGTAATCCGGCATCGAATTGCTCTGCAGTGCCGCTTTCTTTGACTAACCAACGCTGCACGCCTGCACTCTGCGTTGCAGCCTGAGCTTCACCCACCACTGGTGCGTCTACAGAAACAGAGTAAGGCCCGTCCTGATCTGCTTCAATCGCACCGATAAAACGTCCCGGTTGATTGATATCAGCGCTCAACGTCGTTTGTATTTCCTCTCCAGCAGGCGTGGTGACCTTGACGACAAGTTCGGCGTCATTCACCGGTTGGAAATCAGATTGGCGCGCAGTGACAGAAATGGGAATTGATTTGGCATCACGATAGACTGGTTGTGCATCGTCGATTGACAGTCTGGGTAAGGAACCCGCTGAGAGATGTGATAAAAATTGCTGCCAGAACACTTCATGCCATTGATTATCTGAAGGCAGGCTCATTTGCCAGCGCCACGTACCACTGGTGCCCAGGACGTAACTTTGTCCTTGCCCGTAACGATGCCAGGCTAATAATGGAAAAGCTTGCGACCCCATTTTGGCTGACAACAAAGTGGTGCTGCCCGGTTTCACTAATCCAATGGGTTGCATGTCATTGACTTGTGGTAATTCAGACCACGCCAGAATGTTCTCTTGTTCGTCGGCTTCGAGTTGCAACCATTGAGTTCTGTAACCCTGTGTTGTGGGTTGTACTTGAACCCTGACTCTTTCGTAGTCATTGGCACTGTTGCTGGTGGTCAGTTTTGAAGGCAGGGCTGCAGAGAGCGCCGAACGCCCCCAACCACCATCACCTAACCCTTGCCGACCAGCCAGCATTAACAATGAACCACCGCGCTCACTGACAAAATCGCGCAGATTGGCTTGCTGTTCTGTGCTCAGCTCAGCTGCTTCAAGGCTACCAATGATAATGGCGTCGTAAGCAAACAGCGCCTCCTTTGCTTTAGGAAAACCGTCGCTCAGCTCGTCTGCCGACTCAACACCCTGTCGGTAAAATTTGTTTGGAGATGTGCGCAACAAACTGACAACGCTGACGCTACCCACATTGTGCAGCGCGCGACGAATAAATTTATATTCCCAACGCGGCTCGCCTTCTACATACAACACTCGTCGCGGTTGATCGGCAACGTTTAATACACGTTGCTGAGTATTGTTGATCAGGTTAACTTCGTCGCTATTACCTTCAACCGAAAAACGCAGTTCACGCACACCGGCCTGGCCGCTGTTAAATCTAATATTGTGTACTGATTCGGGTAAGTTAGCATCCAGAGTCAAGGTTTGTGCAAACAACAGTTCATCACCAGAGGTGACCCTGACTCTAACGGTTTCATGAGCATTGTGAACAATGCGTAGTCGCGCATTTACCGTTGCATCTGCCGCCACTTGCGAATCAACGTTGACATCTGCAAGTTCAACATCATTTAAAGCGATGGGCGTACCAAAACCAACAGTGTGTACAGGCACACCAGCGGCTTTGATGGTTTGCCACCATGCGGAAGAAAGCTCGCTTGCATTATCAGCACCGTCGGTTAAGACCACCACTGCCGCTAGCGCTTGATCGTTAACACTTTCTAAAACGGTGATTAAACTATCGGCAATAGCAGATCGATTTGCCTGCTGTTCTTGTATCAGGTCTGGCATCAGGTCCGGCAGTGACAAGTCCTGGCCATCATCGGGTAACGTTATCGGCACAAGCGTGTCGCCCACACCGTAGAGCGAAGCTTCAAACAAATCGTTGGTGAGCAGCTCATCCTGGCCCAATATCGCAACGGCCGCATCACGCCGAGAAATGTCACCGCCGTCTTGATTAAGCATGCTTTTAGATGTGTCGATCAAATACGCAACGGAATTTTCGCCGGCCTGCATCAGCTCGAGCCGCAGAGACGGTTGCCAAAGCATGATTAATCCAGTGGCAACGGCCACAAACTGCAACAAGGCAATAACAGATCTTTTCGCGCCGCTGAGCTTTTGCCGATACAAACTAACCAGTATGATTAACAGGATCAGAGCCGCCGCCAGCAACAACCCTGATTGTGGCCAGCCACTGGCCCACACAAATTCAGCGTGTCGCCAAGTGCTAGCCGGATACTTGAAAAAAAGCTCAAACATGGATTCTAATTAACTGACCCATTCTGTCAGTATTTGCTCAAACCAACTAAGAACACCCACCCAAGGACACAGAGTCTTTTGAACCGTTTTAGTTCATTGTGAGACTCCCACCTACTCCACTATACAGTGTCTGCGTGGAGAGCCTGTAAGCACGTTGTTACAGAGGACTAATCAGGCGATACCAAGCAACCAGACAGCACGGGTTTTGCATAAAAAATCCCTCCCCGAAAGGAGGGCCGTTGAATGCTTTAGAGCAGTCAGTCTGGCTATTCCATATTAGCCAGATATACAAAAACCTATGCGGACTTCTGAAGAGCGTCCAGGTCGGTTTTAGAAGCCCCTTGCAGGAACTCATTAGGAAAATCGTCAACATTGATTACTTTCGTCGTCGCAACATTTGCAGTGGTCAATAATTGCGCTTCTTCCTGTGTCAGAACATCGTCATCGACCAGCTTGTTCATCCACTGCGGGTAGTCATACCCATACGGCATTTTCAGGCGGGTTTGCTTGAGCTTTCTCGCGGCATCGTCAGCAGCCATCACACAATTGAGTGCGTGCTCGATACAGCCGGTTACATCATCAGGATTGTCGTTGATATAGCAACCACTGGTTAATCGATCCCGCGCTTCAGATGGCGATAGAAGCAGTCGCGCGCAAGCCTGAGTCAATTTGTCGTTTGGTGTGCGGTACCGGCGGCCTAATGGAAACACAACACCACGCAAAATCAGGCCAATGTATTTGTTTGGAAAATTGCGTAATATTTGGTCAAGTGCAACCTGGGTTTGAAAGAGGCAATAGCGCACTGACCATTCCATGAGTGGTTGATCTTCTGCCGGTCTGCCTGTGTCTTCAAATCGTTTTAATGCAGCGGAGGCCATGTACATGTGGACCAGTCCATCAGCAAAACGTCCGGATAGCATCTCTTTGCGTTTAAGCCCACCGCCTAAAAATAACATGGCAAAGTCGGCCAGAAACGAGTAGCCCGAGCTCATACGAGTAAGTCGACGATAGTACTTGGCGTTAGGGCCCGTAATGGGAGCACCTACAAAGCGCCCTTTGGTCAGACCATGAAACATGGAGCGTGCGCCATTTTGAATGCCATAGCCAATGTGCCCCATCAGGGCCTCGTCAAAACTTTCGAGCGCTTCTTGTTTATTGGGTAACGATGCCGCATTTATTTCATCAACTAAATAAGGATGACAACGCAAAGCGCCCTGCCCGAAAATGATCATGCTGCGGGTAAGGATATTTGCACCTTCAACCGTGATACCAACAGGAATACCCTCGTAAGCCCTGGCCATAAAATTACTGGGGCCCATGCAAATACCCTTGCCACCTAAAACGTCCATACCATCATTAACGACTACGCGCATAGAGTCGGTGTTGAAGTATTTTAAAATCGCTGAAACAACAGAGGGCTTTTCACCTCCATCAAGGGCGGCACAGGTTAAACGTCGTCCGGCGTCCATAGTGTAGGTAAGCCCAGCAACGCGACCCAGCACTTCTTCTATACCTTCGAATTTGCCTATAGGCAGGCCAAATTGAGTTCGAACTCTGGCATAGGCACCAACATGACGCGAAACCGCTTTCCCTGAAGCCACGCCGGAAGATGGCAAGGAAATACCTCGTCCTACCGAGAGCGACTCCATCAGCATGCGCCAGCCCTGCCCCAACATGTCCTGGCCACCAATGATCCACTCCATAGGGACGAACACATCTTCACCACTGTTGGGGCCGTTCATAAAAGCCTGATTAACAGGAAAATGCCGACGGCCGATGTTAACCCCGTCAGTATCGGTTGGAATAAGCGCACAAGTGATACCGAGGTCTTCTGCTTCGCCAACCAGGTTGTCGGGGTCGTAGGCACGAAATGCAAGACCCAGTAATGTAGCAACGGGTGACAATGTTATGTAACGCTTGTTCCAGGTCACCTTTAAACCTAAAACTTCTTTGCCCTCATACTGACCCTTACACACGATGCCGTAATCTGGCATAGCTCCAGCATCAGAACCGGCTGTTGGACCGGTGAGTGCGAAACAGGGAATCTCATCACCCACAGCCAAACGCGGCAAGTAATAGTCTTTTTGTTTTTCTGTTCCGTAGTGCAACAGTAATTCTGCAGGCCCTAACGAGTTTGGCACCATCACACTGACGCTGCCACTGACACTGCGAGTAGAGAGTTTCATGACGACTTCGGAGTGAGCCATGGCAGAGAATCCAAGACCGCCATACTCTTTGGGAATGACCATTCCCAGGAACTTGTTCTCTTTAACAAACTGCCAGTTGCTTTCTGGCATGTCGTTCAGTTCGTAAGTTATCTCCCAGTCGTCCATCATTGAGCACAGTTTTTCTGTCGGGCCATCCACAAACGCCTGCTCTTCTGCGGTCAATTCGGCTTCTGGGTACGCCACCAACTTTTCCCAATCGGGTGCACCACGAAACAGTTCGGCTTCCCACCAAACCGTGCCGGCATCGATTGCTTCGCGTTCTGTGTCCGACATGGGTGGCAAAACAGCACGCACGTATTTAAGCAGCGGCGTACTAACCAATTTGTGGCGGATGCTTCTGACGTTGAACAGCACCGCCAATGCGATAGCCAACAAAATGACAACGACACCAAATGCGCCCGGCAACCAACCGGCAGCTCGTGCAACCAACAGCACAACGCCAGCTGCAACTGTGAATACAGGCAAACTAAGGCGCAGGCGCGCAACGCAAAATAACGTCACAGCGAAGACAACTAACCAAAAAATCAGACCCATGAAATTCTCCGGGGTAAATTCAGATGCTTTTAAACAATGCTTTCTAACATGAGATACGTTACTAAGACCATATCGGACGCTTTCGACATTGGTGCAGGGGCGCAGCCTCGTCACTGCTACAGGAAGTGCTTTATCCGAACCGCAACCTTCTTTTTTGCGACGGCCCTACCATTATAAGGTCTGTAGCGCTTTTGTTGTGTTTCCGTGAGGTTACCGTGCTGGCCACTCATCCCCAATCGAGCGGCAAGAATGTCTCGGCGCTGAAACAATTGCGTCTCACAGCCATGTCCAACCCCGCCTGCGGCAATAGATACACGCAGATGATACCGATATCCGATATAGTCATTGCCGGTAACGACACTCAAAATGCCTTGGAAACCAGAATGTCAAAAATCAAAACAGCTTATGAAACTATTCTGCTGGAAGTCGGTGAGGACTTGCAGCGTGACGGATTGCAAAAAACGCCCGAACGGGCAGCCAAGGCCATGGAGTTTTTAACTCAGGGTTATAACCAGACCATAGAAGAGGTGTTGAACAACGCTGTCTTCGAATCAGACAGTGAGGAGATGGTGATTGTACGAAATATCGAAATGTACTCTCTTTGCGAGCACCACATGTTGCCATTCATAGGAAAATGTCATGTGGCCTACCTACCAAGCGGCAAAGTAATTGGCTTGTCCAAAATTGCCCGCATAGTCGATATGTATGCTCGACGACTACAAATTCAAGAAAACATGACCAAGCAAATTGCCGATGCGGTCAATGGTGTCACCGGTGGTCTTGGCGTTGGCGTGATTGTCGAGGCGCAACACATGTGCATGATGATGCGCGGCGTGGGAAAACAGAATTCTTCCATGACCACCTCTTCCATGCTTGGCCGGTTTCGCTCGGACATTAATACTCGGAACGAATTTCTTAATTTAATAAAAGACTGACAGTTAAATTTAACTCTCATCTTCACTTTCAGCGCTTTGCTGAAGCATCCAGAGATTGGCATAGAGCCCGTTATTAGCAAGTAACGTATCGTGAGAACCACGCTCAACAATCACACCTGCATCGAGTACTAATATTTCATCGGCATCGGTTATTGTTGATAAACGATGCGCTATCACCAACGACGTCGCACGTTGTGCTGCCGCATTCAAGCCTTCCAGAATAGTTTGTTCACTTCGTGTGTCCAAACTGGACGTCGCTTCGTCAAACACAATAACGGCAGGGTCTTTTAAGATGACACGCGCTATTGCCATGCGCTGTTTTTCGCCACCTGATAATTTCAATCCACGCTCCCCGACCATGGTGTCGTACCCTTGCGGAAGTGATTCAATAAACTTGTCAAGGTTAGCAGCTTTAGCCGCAGCTTTTATCTGCTCATCAGTTGCATCGGCGCGCGCGTAAGACAAATTATAGCGAATAGTGTCGTTAAACATGACGGTGTCTTGTGGTACCACACCCAGTACTTCACGCAGACTTGATTGCGTGCAGTCTCGTATATTGACACCGTCAATGCTAATTACGCCAGAGTCGGTATCGTAAAAACGAAACAACAGGCGTGACAATGTTGACTTACCCGATCCAGAAGGACCAACAACCGCCACTTTTCTTCCAGGTTCTACGACAAAGCTGACACCCTTCAAAATGGGTCGCTCTGGCAAATACGCAAAACGCACATTATCAAACTCTATGCGAGACTCAGTTACGTGTAAGTCAACAGCACCTACCCTATCCTGAATCTCGGGATTTAACTCGAGAAGCTTTATGACCAAATCCATATCGGCTAAAGCGTATTGTAAGCCGCGATAAACAACACCTAATAAATTGAGTGGTACAAACAACTGCAACATTAAAGCATTGATTAACACGATATCGCCCAGCGATATGGTTTTATTGACCACGTCATTGGCAGCTAACATCATGATGAGCGTGACGCCAATGGCAACCAGCGCGGCTTGTCCAAAGTTCAGCATGGACATGGTCGTCTGACTCTTGACCCCCGCATCTGACCAATCGCTTAGATGCTGATCGTACGCTCGTTGTTCCAGCGACTCGTTATTGAAGTACTTGACAGTTTCGTAGTTAAGCAAACTATCCACGGCTCGGCCGTTGGCTAATGAATCAAGCCGATTCATCTCATGCCGAAATTGCATTCGCCAGCCCGAGAACTTCAGGGTAAACATGATGTAGATGACAACGGTTATGACTACGACGATCGTGTAATGCCAGCCGTAAGCGCCCAGCAAAATACCAGCAACCAGTAAAAACTCTGCAATGGTGGGCACAATATTAAACACCAACAGGTTAACAATGGAACTCAAGCTGCTGGTACTTCTGGATAAGTCTTTAGAGATACTACCGGTGCGCCTTTCCAGATGATAGCTAAGCGACAGTTCATGCAAGTGCGTTAGCACTCTGGTAGACAAGCGATGCATGGCACGGTAACGCACGCGAGCAAACAAGGCATCACGCAATTCTTTAAACAGAGAATTACCCAGCCTTAGCAAACCATAAGCCGCTACCAAACCCAACGACACCAACAAAATGCTATCGCCGGTAATCGTGTTGGTCACCGTACCCTCGGTGTCTGCGTCCAATGTGTTAATGATTTCTTTTAACACCAGCGGTACGCCAACCACCAGCAACTTACTGAGAATCAAACAACCCAGTGCCAACAGCACACGACCTTTGTATTCCCACAAGTAAACCGAGAGCTTACGTAAATTGCTCAGGTCGGTGCGGTTGCTGTGCGGTGCCTCTACTCTTCCGTACATCAGGCTCAGGCGCTCCTGAAATCGGGTGCTGACAAAACGTGGCCAAGAGCATCTTCAACTAATTGCACCACATCAGTACAGTTGGAGGCGTTCTCACTGATATGTCGTCGCCATCGCCGAGCGCCTGGCATGTCGTGATAAAGAGCAACCATGTGCCGAGTCAGTGCGCTGGCACGTATGCCCTGATCAACCCAGCCCTGCACATACTGGGCATAGTCTCGACCTACTGTCGCCAATGCAAGTGCGTCGGAAATTTCAGGTTTGGCATCGGCACATTCTGAAAACACACTTTGATCTGCCATACCTAAAAATGAGGGTGTGTAATAGGCTTTACGACCTGACATCACACCATCGACGTGCTGCAGGTGTGTTTGCACATCTTGCCAAGTGTCAATGCCGCCATTAATGGTGATATGCAAGTCGGGTAGCGTCTCTTTTAAACGATAAACATAGGGATACCGCAACGGCGGTATGGTTCGGTTTTCTTTTGGGCTCAATCCATCAAGCCAGGCTTTTCGCGCATGAACAATAAAATGTTCACACCCCGCATCAGCCACTTTTCTGACAAACTGTTCCAGCGCAACGTAACTGTCGTCTCTGTCGATGCCCAGTCGACACTTAACTGATACCGGCACGCTCACCGCATTCTGCATGGCTTTGACAATCGCGGCAACGGTGTCAGGTTCGGCCATCAGACAAGCGCCAAAACGGCCCGACTGTACCCGGTCACTGGGGCAGCCAACATTGATATTAACTTCATCGTAGCCCCAGCTTTGCGCAATGCCTGCCGCCTCTGCCATCTCTGTGGGGTCTGAACCGCCCAATTGCAACACCACCGGATGATCGGCGTCGCCCGTACCCAACAAGTAGTCTTTGTCACCATGAATGACGGCCTTACACGTGAGCATTTCGGTGTACAACAAACTATGGCGTGTTAATAGCCGAGCAAGATAGCGAAAATGCCGATCAGATAATTCCATCATAGGGGCAACAGCAAAACGCCGATTAACAGCCGCTATTGAGCTAGCTGCTACTGGGGATTCACTGTGACTCATGTGATAAAAGTGTTTGTCACACTGAAGTGCAAAGATGCGCTGCAGAGTACAAATGCTGTGGGGTGGTCGAGTACGCTAAAGAGAATCAACACTGACCCAGCTTTGTTTCTCATGCGATGCCCAGGCAGCCTCTACCACTTGATTTACCATCATTCCATCTTTAAATGTTGGCCAAACCGCTTGCTTTGTGTGTATCGCGTGAAGAAAATCGCGGGCCTCTATTACCAATTGATCCTGATAGCCAGTTCCGTGACCAGGGCCTAAGCAAAAATTAACGTAATCCGGGTGTTCGGTGTTGGTCAGGATTTTTTTAAAGCCTTGCTGGGCGATCGCACCTTCACGCTGATATAACCAGATGGCGTTTTGATCTTCCTGATCAAATCGAATCGCGCCTTTGGTTCCCACCACCTCATAGATGTATCCCATTTTTCGACCTGTGGCCACACGGGAAAAATACAAATGTCCCATAACACCATTGGCAAACCGACACACAAACTGTGCATGGTCATCATTGGTGACGTTCTGCACACCAGTGTCGCCAGGTCGTTCGGTATGCACGGTTTCGATGTCGGCACATAAACGATCGATAGGACCGATCAAGGCCATTGCTGCATTGATCATATGCGGTGATAGATCTCCCATGGTGCCATTTGAGCGACCTTGTGTTCGCCATGTGGCATGGCTTTGCGGATCGGCAAAAAAATCTTCAGTGTGCTCACCCCGAAAATAAGTAATGTCGCCTATCTCGCCAGCCTGAATAAGCTGCCGGGCATACTGCGATGCAGGTGTGCGAATGTAGTTAAAACCAACCATATTAGTTACGCCGGATTCATCCGCGGCTGCAACCATTTCACGGCTTTGCTGTAAAGAGGCACCCAAGGGCTTCTCACACAGGACCGGCTTGCCCAGTGCAAACGCTGCTTTGGCTATATCAAGGTGGGTTTCCTGAGGCGATGCGATGATGACAGCGTCGACTTTTTCATCGGCGACCAACACACGCCAATTATCTGTGGAGCGATTAAATCCGTAACTGTGCGCCTTGGCAGCCGCGCCGGCTTTGGTCGTGGCGCAAATCATCTCGCACACCGGGCGCAATGGGGTGTCGAAAACGGTGCCGACCGAATGCATAGCCACAGCATGCAGCTTACCCATGTAGCCAGTACCGACAATGCCAATACCAATTTGCGCCATAATTCTGGTCTCGTGGAAGTAAGAATAAAAGTACTGATGCGGCTATTATAATGCAATGAGCGCAACAGTCTGGCCAATTGTGCCTGGATGCGTTAATTGAGAGAATACTGACTATCAGATAGACAGTCAGGTCAATAAAGGACACTTACATAATGAAAACTCGCGCAGCTGTTGCATTCGAGGCAGGAAAACCATTGGAAGTGGTTGAAGTCGATCTGGAGGGCCCTAAAGCCGGTGAGGTTTTAGTTGAAATCAAGGCCACTGGAATTTGCCATACGGATGAATTTACACGCTCTGGTGCCGACCCTGAAGGTGCTTTTCCAGCAATTTTAGGACATGAAGGCGCTGGCGTAGTGGTTGAAGTGGGCGCTGGGGTTAATAGTCTTGAAGTCGGTGATCACGTTATCCCCCTGTACACGGCTGAGTGTCGCGAATGCGAATACTGCCTGAACCCTAAAACTAATCTGTGCCAAAAAGTGCGTGCAACGCAAGGTCAAGGCGTGATGCCCGACGGTACCTCACGATTCTCTTATAAAGGCGTAAAGCTGTTGCACTACATGGGATGCTCAACGTTTTCTAATTACAGCGTGTTACCCGAAGTCTCTTTGGCTAAAGTTCGCAAAGACGCACCGTTCGATAAAATTTGCTACATCGGTTGTGGTGTCACAACAGGCATCGGTGCGGTTATGTTTACTGCAAAAGTTGAACCCAACTCCACAGCGGTGGTTTTTGGTCTCGGTGGCATTGGATTAAATGTTATTCAAGGCCTTCGCATGGTTGGTGCAAAACAAATTATCGGGGTTGATCTAAACCCTGAAAAAGACGCCACTGGCAGAATATTTGGCATGACAGATTTTGTTAACCCTGCCGACCACGGTGATAATCTGGTTGATCACCTGGTCGAACTCACTGGCGGTGGTGCCGATTACTCATTCGAATGCATAGGAAATGTTGACGTTATGCGCGCAGCCCTCGAGTGTTGTCATAAAGGTTGGGGCGAATCAATTATTATTGGTGTAGCCGGTGCTGGTCAGGAAATTAAAACACGGCCATTTCAATTGGTGACAGGGCGTTCCTGGCGTGGAACCGCTTTTGGTGGCGCCCGAGGCAGAACCGATGTGCCTAAAATTGTTGACATGTATATGGAAGGCCGAATCGATATCGACAATTTAATCACCCACACCATGCCTTTAGATGACATCAACAAAGGTTTTGATTTAATGCATTCAGGTGAAAGCATTCGCAGCGTCGTTATCTACTAATCAGTCATTGACTACTTACCAAGCAAAATCTAACCATGACTACAAAAATAGAAACAGTATCAAGCTGGGCAAGCCATGGTGGAACACTGTCAGTACACACCCATGAAAGCACAGTGTGTGACTGCGCTATGCGATTTGCTGTTTATACACCACCTCAGGCAAAGGTACGTAAAGTGCCGGTACTGTGGTATTTGTCTGGCTTAACCTGCAGCTGGGCCAATGTCATGGAAAAGTCCGGCTTACAAGCTGCAGCAGCCAAGTATGGCATCATGGTTATAGCACCCGACACCAGTCCTCGTGGCGATGCCGTGGCAGACGATGATGCATACGATTTAGGCCAGGGCGCTGGTTTCTATTTAACGGCCACTCAGGCACCGTGGGCAGCGCACTTTAAAATGGATGATTACATCACTGAAGAACTGCAATCCATTGTTGGTGAGTCGTTTGCAGCAGATATGTCATCCCAGGGCATTACCGGTCACTCCATGGGTGGACACGGCGCGTTAACACTCCATTTAAAACACCCCGGGCGCTATAAAAGTGTATCGGCGTTCTCCCCTATTACCTCTCCAGCACAAGTACCTTGGGGCGAAAAGGCATTTTCTCACTATTTGGGAGATGACAAGTCCAGCTGGAATCAATACGACGCCACGGAGTTAGTCAAACAAAAACCCAGCGCTGCGACCATACTGATAGATACCGGTACTGGTGACCAGTTTTTAGAAGAACAGTTAAAGCCTGAACTGTTTAAAAGTGCGTGCGAGCAAAGCGCGCAATCTTTACACTATCGCATGCAACCTGACTACGACCACTCGTACTACTTTATCGCCTCATTTATTGCTGACCACATAGAACATCATGCCAACGTACTCAACGGCTGAATGACATCGAACATAACATCTGTGGAGCAGCTGCGAGCCTTGTATGGTAAGCCAAAGGCCACATCCTTACAAAAGCAGACGCATGAGCTGAACCCGACTTATCAACAATGGCTGGAACAGTCGAGTTTTTTTGTTTTGGCCTCAGTTGGTGAAGACGGTATTGACTGTACACCTCGAGGCGATGAGCCTGGCACAGCATTTAAAGTCATTGACAACAACACCATTTTAATTCCTGACAGGCGCGGCAATAACCGCCTTGACAGTTTAAGTAATATCGTTCGCGACCCGCGAGTTGCCTTGTTGTTTTTTATTCCGAGGGTAGATCAATCCTTACGCATTATTGGCCAGGCCACCATAACAGTCGACAAATTCCTGCTCAGCTACTTTACGCTTGATAACACAAGCCCGGTCAGTTGTATAAGCGTGTCCATCGAAGCTGTCTATTTTCAAAACGCCAGAGCCATGTCTCGCTCAAAGCTTTGGCACTCCACAAACGCTGATGCGCCAACTGTACCCACACCGGGAGAGATGATTCAAAGCGTGAACCCTGATTTCGACCCGGACAGTTATGATGCTGGCTAAACACTGCACACATTGAATAGCATAGCCATTATAGGGTGAGGGCCAGTTGGTTCAGGGCTCATGTTATATATAACCAACCGGAATCTAATAAATAGCCCATGGCCAATGCAGTAGGTGTTGTTCGTTGGCAACTACGGAGAATTATGAACGATCAACCAATATTCGATTTTGACAATTCTTACGCGAAATTGTCAGATAAATTTTTTAGTCGACAAGCACCAACCCCGGTCTCGGCACCGTCACTGATTAAATTTAACGACGAGCTGGCAAAAACTCTTAAGCTCGATGCCGAGGCACTGCAATCAGATGCCGGATTACTGGTGTTTGCAGGCAATGCTATTCCTGCTGGTGCAGACCCCATCGCCGCCGTTTACGCAGGGCACCAGTTTGGTGGTTGGTCACCACAGCTGGGCGACGGACGTGCGGTATTGTTGGGTGAGGTACTTGGTGACAATAACGAACGTTACGATATTCAATTAAAAGGCTCGGGACCAACGCCCTACTCCCGTCAAGGCGATGGTCGTTCCGCAATCGGACCTGTTATTCGCGAATACGTTATCAGTGAGGCAATGGCAGCCTTGGGCGTCCCCACAACCAGAGCCTTGTGTGCGATGGCTACCGGCGACCTGGTCAGACGTGAGACTATGCTACCCGGCGCTGTATTAACACGAGTTGCACAAAGCCATGTGCGGGTTGGCAGTTTTCAATACTTTGCAGCCAAGCGCGACCAAGAGGCACTTCAACAACTGACCAGTTACATAATTAACAGAAACTACCCGACACTGGCGAGTTCTGAAAATCCACCACTTGCACTTCTTAAAGCAGTTGTAGAAAAACAAACCGCACTGATAGCCCATTGGCAATCGATTGGCTTTATACACGGCGTGATGAATACTGATAATGCATCGGTTTTCGGACTAACTATTGACTATGGTCCCTGTGCTTTTATGGATGTCTACAACCCAGATACGGTTTTTAGTTCTATTGATCATCAGGCTCGTTATGCCTACCAGAATCAGCCGGGCATTGCCCAATGGAATATGGCTAACTTTGCACAGTGTCTTCTGCCCCTAATTGACAATGATGATGAGCAATCGCTTGTCATTGCTCAGGCGGTCATCGATTCGTTTCCCGCACAGTTTGCCAAAGCCTACCTGACACGATTCAGGCATAAGCTGGGACTCAGCACAGAGCAAGCTGATGACATAAAACTGGTATCAGGTTTTCTTGACTGTTTGGCTGATGAAAACGTTGACTTCACCAACGCATTTCGATCACTACTGATGTGTTCACTGGATGGCGCTGCTGGCACAAACAAAGCTGAAGCACTGCAAAGCCTGTTCTCAAAAACAGAAAAAATAGATGCCTGGATAGAACAATGGCGTGACAGACATAGCAATGAAACAACATCAATTGAGAATCGTACAGAATTAATGCGCCGCAATAACCCCGCCTACATACCCAGAAACCACATCGTTCAGCAGGTCATAACGGCTGCAGAACAAAAAAACTACGAGCCTATGCACGAATTGGTCAGCGTGCTTAACGACCCCTATTCAAAGCAAGCCGGAGCTGAGCGGTTTGCTTTGCCACCCGAAGCAGATGAAGTGGTTAAGGCTACGTTCTGCGGAACGTAGCAGTAATCGAAAAAATCCCAGCGGTGCGAATATAGTCAGCAGAACAGCCATTTAAGAGCGCATAATAAAAATTTGCTACAGCACAAAGTTTTCGCAGCGTTAGCTTATCAGCACATCTATTGACCTTTACCGGTATAGTCATTTTTGGCTACGCCCTGCACAAACGACAACACATCGTCGTCCAGTTCGGTGCCATCAACAACACCCAGCAAAATGCCCTTGCGCCTGGATTTACCTCGCATGCTTTTAATGACTTTTTCGGACTTGGTTGTGCGTTGAGAGCTGCGCCGCGCCCACTCTCCCAAGCGTTCGTACATTAATTCAATCACATCGTTATGCAGCGATGAATCGCCTAAGTCTTCCAATTCATCCGGGTCGGCTTTCATATCAAACAACATAGGGCGAAATCCACCTTCAGCGTGCATAAATTTCCAACGTTTATCCGCCACCATAAATAACCGCGCATCTCGCGGTTCAAGCCCTAATTTTTCAGCCATCATAGTGGCTGAATAATCAAATTCGCTGATCGCATACTCCCGCCAGTTTTCCACAGGCGCGTTATGCAAAAATGGCAACAGTGAACGACCCTCAATTATATTGTCAGGCACTTCACCACCAGCAACTTCAACAAATGTTGCGGCCAAGTCAATGCTCTCGACCAGCTCATCGCACACCGTGCCACGCGTGGCATCGGCATCACTTGACGGGTCGTAAATAATTAACGGCACTTTAACCGAACAATCATGAAACAGATCTTTTTCACCAAGCCAGTGGTCACCCAGATAATCACCATGATCTGAGGTGACGACAATCATCGTGTTTTCCATTAACCCGGTTTTTTCCATATGATCGAACAACACACCTAATTGGTCGTCACACTGTTTGATCAAACCCATGTAAGCAGGCACCACCACATCGCGCACACCTTCAGTGGATATTGCCTTCCCTATGGGGTTGCTGAAGTAGGCTTCGTATACAGGGTGTGCGTCTATGCGTTCTTGTTCGCTTCGAACTACCGGCAGTATTGAATCGGCTGAGTACATGTTGTGGTAGGGCTCGGGAACAATGTATGGCCAGTGCGGCTTGATATATGACAGATGACAATGCCACGGTTCATCGCTGCTGCGCATTTTTTCGGTAAACGCAATGGCCTCGCGTGTTAGCCACGGAGTTTCAGAATCCTCTTCGCGAATATTGGCAGGTTTTGAGCTGTGTTTCAGTAACCAGCCAGAGGCTATTGACATGTCTTGCTCCACGCCAGAATTCGCGTAGTCATGCCAGGGGTTATCGCCGGAGTACTGCTTTTGCGTTAAATAAGCGTTGTAAGATGATTGCCTGGAGTCGTATGAACCATCCGGCCCTTTGGCTTGCAAACCGTCTTCGCGGACATACACATCAAAGCCGCATTCAGACACGCGCGCACCAATGACACTATCAACATTGATACCCAGTCGTTCCATACCATGGGTGTCTGCCGCCATGTGCGTTTTACCGACCAGCCAAGAACTCATGCCACAACCGCGCAAATGATCGGCGAGTGTATGCTCTCCAACCTTTAGTGGAAAGTTATTCCACGCAGCGCCGTGACTGTGTACATAGCGACCCGTATAGAAACTCATTCGTGACGCACCGCATATGGGTGATTGTACGTAGCAGCGTGAAAACCGCACCCCACGGTTAGCTAATTTGTCCATATTGGGCGTACGCAGATGCGGGTGGCCAGCACAGCTTAGATAGTCGTAACGAAGCTGATCGAACATAATGAACATAATATTTTTGGCACTGGCCATGGTTTTCCTTTAGCTATTGCAGAAATTTCGAATGTTACCCCCCAGCTCGCCTAAACATTCACCATTGCTGCTTATTACTATAAGATGGTTATTGAATAAACTACGTATACTTTACCGCAACGTTAAGGAGGTGGGTTACCTTGCAAAACCAAAGTATGACCGCAATTGATCCAAAGCTCCTTTTCCAGCTGGCTGAGGTTATTGAACAAGGCTCCATTAGTCGAGCAGCTACGTTACTGGGCCTGACGCAACCAACACTAAGCCGCAATATCAGGCTTATTGAAGAGTTCGTTGGCGCACCCGTTTTGCATCGCGGGCGCTACGGTGTGACGCCCACCAACCTGGGCGAACAGCTGGCCGAGCATGGCAGCATCATACGCGACTCAATGAATTTAGCAGGTGACACAATAAGGTTTTGGCAAAGTGGAGTTGCAGCTGAAGTGCGGATAGGTGTCGGGGCGATGATTGCGCCAACAATTTTGCCAGAATACTTGACTAAAGAATTTGGTGTACACAGTAAGTATTCAATGAACCTTACTATCGACATGCCCCCAAGGCTGTTGCAGATGCTGCGCGATAAAAAAATTGATATTGCATTGATGCCTTCCAAAGTGTATCCGGCACAGGAAACGCTCTCACTGGAACCCTTGTTTAAAGAACAGACCTGCGTGGTTGCAGGCACTAAGTCTCCGTTGTGCGACATTGAGGGAAAAGTAGATGTGGCCTTACTTGCCGATCAACCCTGGATATTTGTCAACATGCTTGGGCGTATGCGGCACTCAGAAGACGACACATTAATTAAATTAAAGATTGAAAATGTTGTGCCCAAATTGAGTTTCAGTGGCGATATAACCGCACCCTGGCGACTGCTTCGAGATTCCAGGATGTTAATGCTGCTGCCGAGCCGACTTGCAAAGCTTTTTGACGGCGCTGGCGGCATCAAGATCCTCGATGTTAATGTTGAATTACCCAATAGAGGCATCGCGTTATGGATGCTTAAAACAGTCGAACATGAAATAAGCGTGCTGGAAGTGGCAAACAACCTTAAAACACATTTCAGGGAAATTGAAAACGAGCACACGGCGAATAGCCAAGCGATTAGCAAGCATGCAGGTCCAACGGCCGAGTATGAATACTAAGTAGTACTAGTGCTAAGTGGTACTAGTACTATTGGTGCTAAGTAACAGGACTGAAGCCGATGCCGCAATGCCTTCTTCGCGGCCGCAAAAGCCTAACCATTCCGTAGTAGTCGCTTTCACGTTGACACAATCAATCGTTACCGCCAGATCTTCTGCAATAACGACCTGCATGGCTGTGATATGAGGCAGCATTTTGGGTGCCTGAGCGATGATCGTTGCATCGATATTAGCGCACCGATAGCCTTTTGCTTTTACCAGTGATACAGCATCGCGCAGCAAAATCCGACTATCCACGTTTTTATACGTCTCGTCCGTGTCTGGAAAAAGTTTGCCGATATCACCCAAAGCGGCAGCACCCAATACGGCATCGGTTATGGCATGCAACAAAACATCACCATCGGAGTGCGCTCTAAAAGAACGGTTATGCGGGATTCGAACACCACCAATCATCAGGTGATCACCATCGGTGAACGCGTGCACGTCATAGCCTTGCCCAATTCGCATTGCCTACTCCTGCTTGCCCTTTTTTAATAGAGTGACGATTGCCAGCGCCATATCCAGGTCACGTGCGTGCGTGATTTTAAAATTGGGGGCCAGAGCCTCCACCAATGCAGGCTTGTAACCAGACATCTCCATGGCGCAGGCTTCGTCAGTGATTTCGCCACTGAGAACGGATTGTCGATTGTTCTGCAAGGCATCAAGCAATAACTTGGCTCGAAACATCTGTGGCGTTTGAGCGTGCCATAATTCATCGCGACTCACGGTGGCCTCAATGGTGTGCAACGTCTTTCCATCTGCGTTGCTCGATTGTGAAGATCGTTTTAAAGTGTCTTGTACTTTATTGGCTAACAAGCCACCCTGCTCTGGCAAGACCATAACTCGCTCTATCAGGCGTTTAATATCCGATGATGCAGTCAATGCGCGTGCGGCATCATGCACCAGCACCATAGCGGACTCATCTTGCGCTTGTGAGCATACTTTTTTTAAACCAGCTGTCACCGACTCTGCGCGTGTAGCGCCACCAACGGTGGTTGTGACGCAAGGATGACTGCTGGCAGGAAGTCTATGCCACAAGGAATCATTTGCGGACAACACCACAACCACACCTTTAACGGCGTCTACCGCCAGTAAAGTATCAATCGCGCGTTGCAAGATGCAGCTATCACCAAGTTGTAAATATTGTTTAGGGTAGGCAGATGGCAAGCGTGTGCCACTACCAGCGGCCGGTACGACAGCCCATATTTCACTGGGGCTTGATTGATCTGTCACGTATCGACCAGAAGCAGATTGATCAGGTAGATCGCTCATTGCACAGGATTGACAGGCGCTGCACCACTTCGATCAATCAGCTTGCGTCCATCGACTTGCTCGGCGTCTGGTAACTCGAGTGCTCTGACACTTTGGTCGACTCGTCTTTCTCGAACAAACTGGTAGAATTTTTCTTCCGAGTCAATCATGCCCAGTTCTGAGCGAGCTCTCTCTTCAATCGCATCAAGTCCGCTTTTTAAATCAGCTACCTCGGCTTCGAGCGCTTGATTACGGCCGCGCAGTCGAATAAGTTCTGCTCGCGATTGCTTGCTCTCTTCGTTAAGCCGCCACACTTCCTGCACACTTCCCTCGCCAAACCACAGACGGTATTGCAAGCCAATCAGCATAAGTATTAACAGAGCCAGAAGCACTTTCATGGGTGGTTAGATCCGCTAGTGCTGCGCTTTTAAAGCGTTTGATTGAACGCGGACGGTCCGGCATACACAGCACGATCACCCAATACTTCTTCGATGCGTAACAGTTGATTGTATTTGGCAATACGATCAGAACGCGACAAAGAACCTGTCTTAATTTGCTTGGCATTCGTTGCTACAGCCAAATCAGCAATAGTTGTGTCTTCGGTTTCTCCAGAACGATGCGAGGTAACGGTCGTGTAGCCAGCGTCGTGCGCTAACTTGATGGTTTCCAGTGTTTCGCTGAGGGTTCCGATTTGGTTAACCTTTACCAACACGGAATTTGCAATGCCTTTGTCGATGCCTTTTTGTACAATCTTTGGATTGGTGACAAACAAATCATCACCTACAAGTTGAATGGTATCGTTTAACCGTTTTGACATTATCTGCCAACCGTCCCAATCACCCTCATCAAGACCGTCTTCGATAGAAATGATAGGGTATTTATCAACCCAATCTGACAGATACTCCACGAAACCAGCTGCATCAAATTCGCGACCCTCAGAAGCCAAGTTATACACACCATCTTTATAAAATTCTGAACTGGCAACATCCAGAGCAAGATAAACGTCGCGACCAGCTTCGTAGCCTGCTTTTTCGATGGCCATGAGTATTGTTTCTATAGCTTCTTCATTAGAGGAAAGGTTAGGTGCGAACCCACCTTCATCACCGACGTTTGTGTTCATGCCACGGTCAGTGAGAACACCGCGCAGGCTATGAAAGATTTCAGCGCCGCAGCGCAGCGCCTCCTTAAAACTGCTTGCCCCTACCGGCATCACCATAAATTCTTGTAGATCAACACTGTTATCAGCGTGCGAACCACCATTAATTATATTCATCATGGGAACCGGTAAATTTACAGCGTCTTTGCCACCTAAATATTCAAACAGCATTTTATCGTGAGCATTAGCCGCCGCGTGCGCGCTGGCCATAGACACACCCAGTAGTGCATTTGCACCTAATTTATCTTTGTTTTCTGAGCCGTCAAGTTCGAGCATGACCTTATCCAGGCCAGCTTGATCTGTTGCGTCGTGACCTATTAGTGCATCACGAATGGAGGTGTTGATATTTTCAACTGCTTTCATCACACCCTTTCCGCCGTAGCGTGACTTATCACCGTCACGCAGTTCGAGAGCTTCACGTGTACCCGTAGATGCACCTGAAGGCACAGCAGCACGGCCTCGATGACCAGATGCCAGTACTACATCGGCTTCGACTGTCGGGTTACCGCGTGAATCCATGATTTCACGTGCAATGATATTTTCGATCTTTGTATTCATGATGTGGGTACGCTGTTTTCTTTATCAAAAAAAGTCTATCAAAAAAGTTTATTCAAAAATTTGTTTGAGAAGTCTGCTTAAAAAGTGTATTAAAGAAATTTGCTCAAAGATAAGGCGTTTCAGCGAAAGGCTGTTTTTTCACCAAGCTATCAACGTCGATTAAGGTCGACACCAGTGATTCAAGGTCGGACAGTGGCCAGGCATTGGGTCCGTCACATGGCGCATTGGCAGGATCAGGATGAGTTTCCATAAACACACCGCTCACACCTGCTGCAACTGCTGCACGCGCCAGTACAGGTACAAATTCGCGCTGACCACCACTGGACGTGCCCTGCCCCCCGGGTAACTGTACTGAGTGTGTTGCATCAAACACCACTGGTTGACCAGTATTTCGCATGATGGCCAAACCGCGCATATCGGTTACCAGATTATTGTAGCCAAACGATGCACCACGTTCGCACAACAAGATATCTTTATTTCCTGCTGCTGCCATTTTTTCAACCACATTTTGCATGTCATCTGGCGCCATAAACTGACCTTTCTTGACGTTGACAGGTTTCCCGGCACGGGCAACACGTTGCATAAAGTTGGTTTGACGACTTAAAAACGCTGGAGTCTGTAGCACGTCTACCACGTCTGCCACTTCATCTATTGGGGTGTCCTCGTGCACATCAGTGATAACCGGCACACCAATATCGATGCGCACTTTTTGCAAAATGCGTAAGCCCTCTTCAAGCCCTAAACCGCGAAAGCTGTTTAATGAGGTTCGATTGGCTTTGTCGAACGACGATTTATAAATAAAATTGATACCCAGCCTGGCGCTCATAGCCTTAATTGCTGCAGCTGTTTCCAATGCCATCGCTTCTGACTCGATAACACAAGGTCCGGCAATCAGAAACAAAGGCTGATCTAAGCCAACTTTAAATCCACACAGATTCATACGCTACAGAACCGGGTCAGCAGTAGCGCTCACCGCTACAACCTCGTTATCCGCAACAGATTGCGCTCTTAGCGCCGCGTTAATAAAACCGGTAAACAGCGGGTGTCCATCGCGAGGATTAGATGTGTACTCGGGATGAAACTGGCAACCGACAAACCAGGGGTGATCATTCAGTTCAATCATTTCCACAAGGCCGTGTTCGTCGTTAGATTTGGCTGAAATAACCAAACCGGCAGAGACCAATCTGTTTGTATAGTTGTTGTTAAATTCGAATCGATGTCGGTGACGTTCCACGACCTCGTTAGCGCCATACATTCTTGCCGCTAGCGAGCCCGGTTGCATTTGACACAGCTGACCACCTAACCGCATGGTGCCGCCTAAATCGGAATCTGAATCGCGAATAATCGTTTCACCGTTTTCGTTTTGCCATTCGGTGATTAAGCCAATAACCGGGTCGGGTGTTTTCATGTCAAATTCAGAACTGTTAGCCGATTTGATATCAGCAACGTTTCTGGCAAAGTCGATGATGGCCACTTGCATGCCCAGACAAATGCCCAGATAAGGAACATTATTTTCTCTTGCATAACGAGAGGCAGCAACTTTACCTTCGACTCCACGATTACCAAAACCACCGGGCACCAGTATGGCATCGACCTCACTGAGTGCCTGGGTATCACCGCGCTCTAGTTTCTCCGCATCGATATACCGAATTTTGACTTGCGAGTTGGTCTTAATACCTGCGTGTGTCAACGCCTCATTCAGCGATTTATAGGATTCGGTAAGTTCTGTGTACTTTCCTACCATACCTATGGTGACCAAGTGATCGGTGCTGCGTATGCCTTCGACCACAGCAATCCACTCAGATAAATCAGCCGGTGGTAAATCCAGACCAAACTGATTTACCACCAGCTCGTCAAGTTGTTGTTCGTGCAGCATACGCGGAATATCGTAAATGCAATCTACGTCGGATGCCGCAATAACGGCCTTCTCCTGCACATTGGTGAACAACGCTATTTTACGCCGGTCGCCATCGGGTAAAGGTCGATCACAACGGCACAACAGGATGTCTGGCTGAATACCAATTGAGCGCATCTCTTTGACCGAGTGCTGAGTTGGTTTGGTTTTTATTTCACCAGCGGTGGCAATGTAGGGCACCAGCGTCAAGTGCATAAACAAGGCTTTTTCGCGACCCAGCTCAACAGCCATTTGTCGAATAGCTTCAAGAAAGGGTAACGATTCGATATCACCCACGGTGCCGCCTATTTCGACCATGGCGATATCGGCATCCCCTGCGCCAACCAATATGCGTCGACGAATTTCGTCGGTGATGTGCGGAATTACCTGCACAGTCGCGCCTAGATAGTTGCCTTTTCGTTCGTTGGAAATGACCGTCTCGTAGACACGGCCTGTGGTGAAATTGTTATTTTGGCTGGTTTTGATTCTGACAAAACGCTCGTAGTGACCAAGGTCAAGGTCTGTCTCAGCGCCGTCTTCTGTGACGAATACCTCACCGTGTTGAAAGGGACTCATGGTTCCCGGGTCAACATTAATGTAGGGGTCGAGCTTGAGCATGGCGATCTTTAAACCGCGCGCCTCTAGTAAAGCCGCAAGGGATGCAGCTGAAATTCCCTTACCAAGTGACGAAACAACACCGCCAGTGACAAAGATAAAACGTGTCATAGTTTGAATATACGGAAGAGACAAGCACGGAAGGCTCAAGTAGCCCCAGAATGGAAGTAAAGTTTACCAGAATCGCAGCTTATCGACAATTGCAAAACTGCCTTTATGCAAACTCTGAAGCAACCCTGAAATCGATAGCAACCGCTATATTCCACACCGCCACAAGACGTCCGTCGTTATACAACAACGGAATGGCGTCGCGTTGCCACGGAGGCACAGCGGCTTCTTGCAAGACTTTTTTGACCGCTTTGTGAAACGCAGGTTCACCCAGTTTGATCAATTCGCCACCAGTTCTGCTGCGAACTGTAAGACTGCCCTGACTTGGCAATTTAATGCCCTGCGCATCACAACCTGCTTTGGACAGAATCTGACCAGTTTCCGCGATAAGCAAATCGTCATAGGGTGCAGCCCATTGATGCTCAAACGCTTCATTAGCCGCAGTAGCTCCAACAACCAGATAAAGCTCGTCGCGATGGCGTCTGAATTCGTAATCGCGCACATTAACGATGCCCAGCGCATCTTCTCGAGAAAGTAATAGATCGGTCACTAACTGGCGCAAGTCCTGTAATCGAGGCATACGCAGACCAGCCTGTCGCACCCATAGCCTGACCACGTTGTAGCAGCGCTCTCTTGGCAGCGCATTTAAACCTGAAATGCTTAATTCACTGCTGTCTTTAACACGAACCAGACTGAGATCTTCTAAAGCGACATCGTTTAGTGTTTGCACCGCGGCAGCACTTCGCATAGCCGAACGGCTCAGCGTTTGTGTGGCTGCAGGCCAACGATTGCGCAACAATGGCAGCACCTCGCGTCGAATAAAATTACGATCAAATCGCGTGTCGTTATTGCTTGGATCGTCAATCCATGCGAGCCCATTCAATTGCGCGTAGTCAGCAATCGATTGCTGTGTGCAGGCAAGCAGCGGTCGCGCCATATAGCCACCGGCAAACGTTCTTTTTCTGGGAATAGACGACAAACCATCCGGGCCGCTGCCACGTAATGCCTGCATCAGAAAAGTTTCAGCCTGATCATCGGCATGCTGCGCCAACATTAATTGTTCGCCTGTATGCAGTGCGTCAGCAAAAGCTGCATAGCGGGCTAGTCGGGCACTGGCTTCAGGGCCATCGGTGCCCAGAGAGACTTCAACGCGTCGCACCACAAGTGGCACGTTTAAGCCATCACACACGTACTCGGCATGTCGCACCCACTGTTCGCTGTCTGTCTGCAAACCATGATCTATATGAATGGCGCGCAAACTGACATCCGGATGATCATGCAGCAATTGCGCTGTGGCATGCAATAGAACATGAGAGTCCATGCCAGCACTGTAGGCTACACACACATGCGTTAAGCCTGCCTGCGCTTGCAGGTATTGTGCGATCGATTCTACCGGAGGCGTAGTTGCCGAACTCACCGACTAGGCTTCCTTGTATTGTCCGTAGGCGCGTAATTTAGCCATACGCGCGCTCAACAATTCTTCGTTTGGCAATCCAGACAAGCGCGCAAGTTCATCAACCAACACCGACTTAAGTGATTGCGCGATGGCATCCGGGTCGCGGTGAGCACCGCCCAATGGCTCTTCGATAACACGATCGACTAAACCTAATTTCAGCAACCGTTCGGATGTGACGCCCATGGCTTCAGCAGCATCCGCCGCACGATCAGCACTTTTATATAAAATAGACGCACAGCCTTCCGGACTGATGACTGAGTAGATACTGTACTGAAGCATCATTACTTGATCGCCAATACCAATAGCCAATGCACCACCGGAACCACCTTCACCAATAACGGTACAAATGATAGGTGTTTTTAAGTCGGCCATGACAAACAAGTTACGCGCAATCGCCTCACTTTGGCCACGCTCTTCTGCACCAACACCCGGGTACGCACCTGGTGTATCAATAAACGTGACAACCGGCAATTGAAACCGCTCTGCCATTTCCATGAGGCGTTTCGCTTTACGATAACCTTCTGGTCTGGGCATGCCGAAGTTATGATAAATTTTTTCTTTGGTGTCGCGGCCTTTTTCATGGCCAATCACCACAACAGGCTTTCCGTTAAGTCGTGCGATGCCACCAATAATGGCTGAGTCGTCACCATAAAGTCGGTCGCCATGGAGTTCGTCAAAATCGGTGAACACACTATCGATATAAAACCGCGTGTAAGGCCGCTGTGGGTGACGCGCCAATTGTGTAATTTGCCAGGAAGAGAGTTTGGCAAAGATATTTTGCGTCAGTGAATCACACTTGTTTTTCAGCCGATCAATTTCTTCGCTGATATTGATATCCGCGTCATCGGAGGCAAACTGCAACTCCCGAATTTTAGCTTCAAGCTCAGCAATCGGTTGTTCGAAATCTAGGAAATTCGGATTCATGTGATCAATGCGCGTATCGCTATTTTTATCCCTTATTCTACCGCAGTCGCGGCCTTAGTACACCAGCTCCACACTGCCATCACCTGTCAACTGATTTAAATTGGTTATTAATTCATGCTTTGGATTGACCCACCACAGCTGCCCTGCCTGTATTCGCGCCCGGGCAAGGCCATTATCATACTCAAAGCAAACGGGTGTACTGCCACTTTTGAAGCCCTCCAGGGTGGCCAGTAATTGCTCAAGCCCGTTTTCGCGTAATTGCTCCTGTTTCAAATTAATGACCAATCGCCGGGCAAAGCGCGATCGCGCGAGCCCCATGTCATAAATTTCGCGTGCCCGAATTTTAAAGCCGCCGTTAAAGTCATCAGGACTGACATCGCCATCCACGACCAGAACATCATCTTTCACTATCAAATGAGCACTGCTGTCGATAAGCTCGGCTTGCAAACTCACCTCCACCCGACCAGTTTGATCATCGAGCGTAACAAACGCCATGCGTCGCCCTTGCACCTCGCGAAACCGCACCGCCATCACCAGCCCTGCTGCGATGACAGGTACACCCCGTTGTCGATAGCTGGGCACGTTGTCATTGCTGCCGGCTTTGCTGCAGATAATCTTTAGATTGCCGTGCGAGAATTTTTCCAGCTCTGCTTTAAATTCATTAATGGGGTGTCCACTGAGATACAAACCAAGCGTGTCTTTTTCGGCGCGTAAGCGTTCACGGTCGGTCCAGTCTGGCAGGGTTTGCATGGCCGTGGTTTTCGCCGCAGACTCGAGATCGTCTGGTGCGGATGCGTCTAATCCAAACAAATCATTTTGTCCGGCAGCTTTATCGCGGTGCATTTGATCAGCGCCGTGCAGCGCTGCACCCAAATGCGCAAACAGGGATGCTCGATTAGGACCCAAAGCATCAGCAGCACCTGACTTAATTAATGCTTCCAGCACACGGCGATTCACGCTGCCAGGGTCTGCACGGCGACACAAGTCATCAAGGTCACTAAACACACCGTTGTTATCACGCTGTATGAGCACGTTGGCCAAGGCCGCCTCTCCTACACCTTTAATAGCGCCCAAACCATAGACAACGGTTTTATCATCCAAAACAGAAAACCGTACAGTGGATTGATTGACGTTGGGCGATTGAACAGTTAAGCCCATGGCATTACACTCTTCAATAAGCACAACCACTTTGTCAGTGTTGTCCATATCAGCCGAGAGCACAGCTGCCATAAACGCCGCTGGATGATGGCACTTTAACCAGGCCGTTTGATACGACAATAACGCATAGGCCGCAGAGTGGGATTTGTTAAAACCGTACCCAGCAAACTTTTCGACAAGATCGAATATATTCCCGGCTAAGTCTTTATCTATTTCATTGGCTTCGCAACCTTCGAGAAAACCCACCCGTTGCTTGGCCATCTCTTCGGCCTTTTTCTTACCCATGGCGCGCCGTAAAATATCAGCCCCACCCAGGGAAAAGCCGCCCATCACCTGCGCTATCTGGATAACTTGTTCCTGATATAAAATAATGCCGTAGGTGGGTTCGAGTATGGGCTTTAGAATATCAAGCTGATAATTTTCATGCGGCCACGCAAGCGGTTTACGTCCATGCTTACGATCTATAAAGTCGTCTACCATGCCCGACTGAATTGGCCCTGGCCGATAGAGCGCAACCAAGGCTACGATCTCTTCAAAGTTATCGGGTTGCAAACGTTCTATAAGACGCTTCATACCGCCTGATTCAAGCTGGAACACCGCTGTTGTTTGCGCTTTTTTCAATAACTCATAGGTTGGCGCATCGTCCAATGGCAGCGCCATCAAGTTTAGTTTCTCGTCACTCTTCTCAACCAGATGAGAATTAATTTCCTTCACCGCATTGTCGATAATGGTTAAAGTGCGCAAGCCAAGGAAATCAAACTTGACCAGACCGACGTCTTCAGCATCGTCCTTATCAAATTGGGTGACCAACGAGCTGCCATCGGCCTCGCAATAAAGTGGCGTGAAATCAGTTAAGGCAGTAGGCGCGATAACCACACCCCCGGCATGTTTACCCGCATTACGGGCCAGACCTTCTAGCGACAAAGCCATGTCTAATAATGACGTAACTTCTTCATCTTCACGATAAGCACGGGCAAGGTCTTCCGATTCTTCCAGTGCTTTTGTTAGCGTCATGCCAACTTCAAACGGCACCATCTTGGCAATACGATCAACAAAGCCGTACGGGTGGCTCATGACTCGACCTACATCACGCACCACCGCTTTTGCTGCCATGGTGCCATAAGTAATTATTTGCGAGACACGTTGCGAACCATACTTTTGAGACACGTACTGAATAACGCGATCTCGCCCATCCATGCAAAAGTCGATATCAAAATCGGGCATGGAGACACGTTCAGGATTTAAAAAGCGCTCAAACAGTAAGTCGTATTCCAACGGGTCAAGATCAGTAATTTTTAACGCGTAAGCCACTAAAGAACCAGCACCAGAACCACGCCCCGGCCCCACTGGTATATCGTTTTCACGCGACCAGCGAATAAAGTCGGCCACAATTAAAAAGTAACCGGGAAATTCCATTTGGGTAATAACATCGAGCTCTTGTTGTAAACGCTCGTCATAGGGCTTGCGGGTGTCAGCAAAGTTTTCAGCACTGGTATCGTATAGCTGGTGTAAGCGGTCCTCTAAACCTTCAGCGGAAAGCTGTCGAAAGTATTCCGATTCGGTCAGGCCTTCAGGAATAGGGAAATCAGGTAGTACCGGCTTACCTAAAGACAATTGCAAGTTACAGCGTTTAGCAATTTCAATTGAATTTTCCAAGGCACTGGGTATGTCCTTAAACAAAGAGCACATCTCTTCTTCTGTTTTGAGGTATTGATACTCAGAGATTTTTTTGGGACGGCGGGTATCTGCCAGTACATAACCCGTTTGAATACACTCACGTGTTTCGTGAGCCGCAAAATCATCGCGATGAATAAAGCGCACATCATTGGTGGCTACAACGGGTATACCGCATTGCGATGCTATAATACAGGCACCGCGAATGTATTGCTGCTCGCCAGGACGATCGGTACGGGTTAATTCCAGGTAATAACGATCACCGAATAAATTCTGCCAAAAGCAGGCTGTATCTTGTGCTTCTGATTCTTGCCCACGTTGTAGCGCATCGGCAACATCACTTTCTACACCACCCGAGAGCATGATGATGCCTTCGTGCGCATCCAGCATCCACTCACGCTGTATAACGGGCGTACCCGAATGCTGCCCCTCCTGATAACTGCGTGACACCAATCGCGTCAGGTTCCCATAACCGATGTCGTTTTGCACCAGCAGTTGTGCCCGGAACACGGTGTCTTTTTTAGGATCCGGTTGAATGCGAACATCGACACCGGCAATCGGCTTTACGCCACCAGACAAAGCGGCACGATAAAATTTGACCAGCGAAAACATGTTGGCGCGATCGGTCACAGCGACCGCTGACATGCTGTCGGCCACCTTTGCAATAAGCGGCTTGATGCGTACCGTGCTATCAATCAGTGAGAATTCGGTATGAACACTCAGATGTACAAACCGTGCGCTCATGCTTTAGTTGTTTTTTTGGTTTTACGTTTATTGGGCATTTGTGATTTTTTGGCCTTTGGTGTTTTTTTTAACTCTTCAGCGGCCGCAATAACGGTCGTATTGGTTTGCCCCAGTAAAGCATTTCTGACCGGTGCAAAGGACTGCCTGTGCAATGGCGTCACACCGAACTGCATGATAGCCGCTCGATGCTGTGCTGTGGGATAACCCTTGTGTCGATCGAAGCCAAATTGCGGGTGTTGCTGATGCAGCGCCACCATTTGCCGGTCGCGACAGACTTTGGCAATAATCGAAGCCGCGCTGATTGACTGAACCCGCTGGTCACCTTTTACAATGGCCTGTGCCGGGTAATTAATGTCTGGCAGCCGATTGCCATCCACCAACACCAATTGCGGCTCCATGCCCAAACCTTCCACAGCGCGCTTCATGGCCAGCATGCTAGCGTGCAAAATGTTCAACTTGTCTATTTCTTGTACAGACGCTTCAGCAATACAAAAGGCCAGGGCTTTGGCACGAATTTGTTTATCCAATGCTTCACGACGCGACTCATCGAGTAGCTTTGAATCCAAAAGCCCAGTAATGGGTTTCTTTGGGTTCAATATGACCGCGGCAGCTACCACAGCGCCTGCCAAAGGACCCCGTCCAACCTCATCGACTCCAGCAATCAGGTGCGGTTGCTGGCTGGTTAATTTGGTCGGTTTTGACGGCATGGTACGCAATATACTTTGTCTTGAGCGATAGCCCAAGTACACTATCAGAATGACAACACTAGCAGCGCCAAAGAGCACCGAAAATATGTCGCAAGATGACACATCGGCACCCACAAACCACAGTCAAACTTTGCGCATGGCTGTGGTAGGCACAGGTTACCTTGGGCGATTTCACGCACAAAAATACCAACAGCTAAAGCAGTGTGAACTCATTGCTATCAGTGATGTGGACAAAAAACGCGCAGCTAAAATTGCCATTGAAGTTGACACTAACTCAGTAGCCGATCATCAAGAACTGATTGGCCGTGTAGATGCTGTGAGCATAGCCTCACCGACGACCACGCATTTCTCTGTTGCCAAAGACTTACTGGCAGCCGGTATCCATGTATTGGTTGAAAAGCCAATGACGGTAACCGTTGCTGAAGCTGAAGAACTGATTGCTATTGCTAAAGACAAGCAATGCGTTTTGCAGGTGGGCCACCTTGAGCGTTTTAACCCGGCGCTGCTTTCGGTGGCTGATCAAATAAAAGCGCCCATCTTTATAGAATCACATCGTCTTGCGCCTTACACCTTACGAGGGGCAGATGTAAATGTTGTACTGGATTTAATGATTCACGATATAGACATCATTATGCATTTGGTTGACGCTGAGCTCACCGCCATCCATGCCAACGGTGCGCCTATTGTGTCTAGCGCCACCGACATCGCTAACGCGCGACTCGAATTTAGCAACGGTTGCGTTGCCAATGTCACCGCCAGCCGTGTCAGCGGCAAAGTCGAGCGACGCATGCGGTTTTTTCAAAAAGACACTTACATTGCTGTCGACTTTCAGGAAAACAATTCACGCATTTGTACTGTTGATCGCGACAAGCCTGACAAAGACGGCGTGCCCGCCATAGATTGCGTGGATGAAACTCTGGAAAAAGGTGATGCCATTCGCGCTGAAATTGAAGCTTTTGTTAACGCCATAATAAAGGGCACGCGACCTTTGGTCAGTGGTGAGGATGGTTTGCGAGCATTAAAAACTGCCATAGAAATTGAACGCAAACTTAACTGACATTCACTATGCTTAGCGCCCCTGATCGTGGTTTTTCTGTAGCCGAATTTAAACAACGCACGCAACGCGTGCAACTGGCCATGCAGGATGCCGGTATGGATGCGTTGCTTTTAACAACGCCTGGCGACATCTATTACTTCAGTGGTTTTTTAACGCAATTCTGGCAAAGCCCAACCCGACCCTGGTTTTTAGTGATTCCACAATCAGGCAAACCTGTTGCTGTTATTCCGGGTATTGGCGTTGAGTGCATGCAACGCACATGGATAAACGACATTCGTAGCTGGGCAGCGCCACACCCAAGTGATGATGGTGTGAGCTTACTGATATCGACCATTAAAGAACTGGGCGGAAAGTCAGCAAGGCTTGGTGTGCCTATGGGTCAGGAGACTCACTTGCGCATGCCATTAAACAGCTTGAGGCTAGTACAAAGAGAACTCGACTCGGCTAATTGGGTAGATGCAACCCATGTGATACGGTCGGTTAGATCTATAAAGTCACCGCATGAGATAGATAAAATTAAATATATCTGCGGCGTGGCCTCCAGTGCGTTTTCACAAGTACCAACTTATGAGCTAACGGGTCGCAATACGATAGATTTATTTCGGCAATTTAAAATCAGCTGCCTTGAATTGGGTGCTGATGATTGTGCCTACCTTGTCGGGGCTGCAGGACCTGACGGTTATACCGATGTGATTTCACCAGCAAATGCGCGGGCTTTGCAAAAAGGTGATGTGTTTATTCTGGATACCGGTTGTGTTTGGGATGGATACCACTGCGATTTTGATCGTAACTTTGCGGTGGCTCATGCTAGTGATGATGCGCACAAAGCTTACTCCACATTGTGGGAGGCCACCGAGCGAGCCATTGAAGCGTTGAAGCCTGGTATGACCTGCAAAGAGCTGTACCAAGTAATGATGGATGCGATGCCGGGTACAAGTGGCGGCAGTGTTGGCCGCATTGGTCATGGCTTGGGCATTGATTTAACCGAGCCACCATCGCTAACCGCATTTGATGAAACCGAATTAAAGGAAAACATGGTGATGACCTTAGAGCCGGGCGTTAACTATGGCAACGGACTGACCATGGTGCATGAAGAAAATCTTGTTATACGTGAAAGCGGGGTCGAGCTACTCAGCAAGCGTGCATCAGAAACACTGCCTGTTTGTCAGCGTATTTAGTTAGCATTTGAGCACGGGTATTGATAACGGCGCATTTCATGCTTTACCTGCTGAGTAACGCTTGAGCGAACAGTTAACAAAACAATTCAAGCTCAAACAACAAATTTTCACGCTTCGGATTTTTGTGGTTTTGATTAACAGTGTTTTCAATAGTGAAGTCAGGTAGACTGAAACCGAAGCTAATTACCGCTAGACCATTTTCCATCAAATACAAGGGCTATTTGCGAATCAAGGTGTAGTCTAAATTCCCCAAAATACCAATTGCGTATGTTATTGAACATAACATGGCGATATGCCATTGCTGACGTTATGTTAGCGTTGATACAGATTGAAACAGTCTGTGGATCGTCGCCGCTATACTATTTGCAGAACGAACCATCACGCGGGCTTTATTGAATGGGAATCATGAAAAAAACAACTTATAGCGTTATCGTGATCACTGCCGCCTTGCTAATCACTAGCTGTGGTGGATCTTCCGGTTCATCGGATGGGGCACCGACAAATAATCAGAACAACGACGAAGACAGTTCGCCAAACAATTCACAAGATAACAACGAACAAGGCAACAATAGAGCAGCTGAAAGTTTTGTGACATTCGAATCAGGGCAAGTACGGCCATTAGCGCTAAGCCCGGACGGCCAAACCTTACTGGCAACCAATACACCGGCAGGCACACTCGAGCTATTCAGCGCAGACGATTCAGGAGTTGCCTCAACAGCCTCAATACCGGTTGGACTTGAACCCGTTGCAGTGGCATTCAGAGACGATTCAGAAGCATGGGTTGTCAATCATTTATCAGACAGCATCAGCGTTGTGGATTTAACGCAAAATCCACCGCGTGTGATTAACACCTTACTTGTTGGTGATGAACCACGCGATATTGTGTTTGCCGGAGCTGACAATCGTTATGCCTTTATAACAGCTGCACACCGCGGGCAAAACGGCGCTGATGACGAACCACTGGATGCCGAACTTTATACACCTGGCGTTGGTCGTGCAGACGTATGGGTTTTCGACTCTGACAACTTGGGTACCACGCTTGGTGGCGCGCCAACCGATATCGTTACGTTGTTCGGCGATACTGCGCGTTCGCTGGAGGCCAGCATCGATGGCAGCAAGGTGTACGTGGCCGTTATGCACTCAGGCAATAAAACCACGGCCATCGGTGAAATACAGTTGGAAAAATCCGGGCCAACTCAAAGTGCTGATGGCGCGCAAGCGCCAGATACCGGATTGATCGTGCAACAGCAAGGCACACAATGGGTTGATGAAACCGGCGCTACATCAGATTTAAATGGCACGGTTTTTAGCGATCTGGTGCCGTTCTCATTACCTGACCTGGACGTGTTTGTTATTAGCGCCACGGCCAATCCACAGGTACTGGATAGCTACAGTGGCGTGGGCACAACGCTTTTTAACATGGTGGTAAATCCTGCTAACGATCAATTACTGATATCAAACACTGAAGCTTTAAACGTCAATCGATTCGAAGGCCAAGGTATTGCCAGCAGCTCGGTCCGTGGTGATTTTTTACGTAATCGCATTACTGTAATAACCGATGGCAATGTAACCACTCAAAATCTTAATACCCATATTGACCGAACAGCTGCACGCGCTGACGACAATATGCGTGCCAAGTCTATATCCCAACCCATGGGCATGGCGATAGATGAATCAGCTAACCGACTGTATGTCGCAGGCTTCGGTTCAAACAAATTATTTTTATACGACACCGATGCTATTGGTGATGACGTGTTTTCATCTACTGTTAGTCAACCTGTTAGCTTGAGTGGCGGCGGACCCACAGACGTCATACTCAATAGCGATGCGAGTAAAGCTTACGTGCTTACACGTTTCAACAATAGCGTGTCTGTCATTGACACAAACACACTTCAAGAAGAACAAGCGCTGGCAATGTTTAACCCAGAACCTGCACACGTTGTTGAGGGTCGTCCTTTTTTGTATGCAGCCGAAAACGCATCACGCTTTGGCGATGTGTCGTGCGCGAGTTGCCATGTGTTTGGCGATACCGACGGATTAGGCTGGGACTTGGGTAACCCTGATGGAGCAGTTGTTTCCAACCCGAATGAATTCGTCAATGTGTTTCTCGACAACCCCAACGCGCAGTTTCATCCAATGAAAGGCCCAATGACTACGCAAAGCTTCAGAGGCATGGCCAATACTGGTCCCATGCACTGGCGTGGCGACCGCACTGGCACCAGAACCGGCGGACAGGAATCACTTGAACTGGCTGCATTCAAAGAATTCAACGAAGCATTTGTTGAATTGTTGGGCAACGATAGGGCACTAACAGACACCCAAATGACGGCGTTTGCAGAATTCGCACTGGCTATCACCTACCCGCCCAACCCAATTCGCGCACTGGACAACTCGCTGAACGACTCTGAGGAAGCTGGGCAAGAGGTATTTTTTAATGAGCAAACCACGGGCGATGTATTTACTTGCAATGAATGCCATACCGTCAATGCTAGCGACAACCATTTTGGTACATCAGGCAAAAGCAGCGTTGAAGGCGATGACATCTCGCAAGAATTTAAAGTCCCACACTTTCGTAACTTATACCAAAAAGTAGGAAAGTTCGGAAACTCAGGGCGCTTTTCATCCAGCACAGGCTCGTTCGGCGACCAGATCAAAGGCTTCGGGTTTATGCACGATGGCAACATGGATACCTTGCAGAACTTTTTCAAAGGTGAAGTATTCCTCTTCTCTGAAGACGATGCTGTAAATGATCAAAAAATTCAGCAAATGGTTGAGTTTGTTATGGCATCCGACAGTAACCTTGCACCGATTGTCGGACAACAGGTCACAATAAACAGCAATACCGGCGCAGACAACGTGCAGCGCTTAGATCTTTTGGTCGAACGTGCGCAAGTTACCGAAAGAGAAGAATGCGATTTGGTTGCCAAAGGCGTTCTAGAAAATGAACAACGCGGCTACTTTATGGACACAGGCACCCTATTCCAAAGCGATCGAGCTGACGAGACTATAACGTTGGAACAGCTGGTGGAGTTTGCCGAGCAAGACTCTGCTGGTTTTACGTTTACCTGTCTGCCACCTGGCTCGGGTACATGGTTTGGGATTGATCGGGATGAGGATGGGGTCTTGAATGGTGACAGATAGATTGCCACTACATCGATCAGCGATTCGAGACCAGCGAAATCATCTGGGTTTCTTGTATAAAGCGGTAGCTGGTTAGCTAAGGCTGTCGCCGCAATTAGCAAGTTAAGTGAACGGGCACCCCGTGCATGGTGCTACGTGACGACTACACTAATACGTTGGAACAGCTGCAAGAGTTTGCCACGCAGGACGCCGTTGGCATTACTTTTACCTGCTTACCGCCTGGTTCAGGCATATGGTTTGGTATTGATCGGGATACGTCGGCATATAAATACGCTTTGTGGGCATAGGTCACCGTATTCCTGAGTTCGAACAGTTAAATATCGCTAGTAAGAAAAGGGCCGCAATCAGCGGCCCCGATACTTGCAATACATTTAGACAACAACTTACATAGACAACGCTTTATCAATAATCACGTGAGACCAGGCATCTACTGGTTCTTTACTGATAACCGGATCAGACCCACCTGAAAGCAATGTCTTAACCGTGCGATCAAAATCGGCTGGGTCAAGTTTTCCATCACTGCCTTCGGTGAGTTTGTTAATTTCGCTCATCATGCGGCGCTGATGCTTTTCAGTTTGTGCACCACTGGCATCGTTATCTAAAACGATCTCTGCAGCTTCATCAACGTTGTCACGTGCATAAGCCCAACCTTTCATGGAAGCTGCAACAAAGCGGGCCATTTTATCAACGAAAGCCTCGTCGCTCAGGTTCTCCTCCAACACATACAAACCATCTTCCATGGTTGATACGCCTTGCTCTTCATATTTAAAAACAATCAGATCATCCTCGCTGATACCAGCATCAACTACTTGCCAGTATTCGTTGTAGGTCATCGTTGAAATACAATCGGCCTGCTTTTGCAGCAATGGGTCTACGTTAAAGCCTTGCTTTAGAACCGTAACACCATCATCTCCACCTTCTGTGCCTATGCCCAAGGACGACATCCAGCTTAGAAATGGGTACTCGTTACCAAAGAACCAAACACCCAAGGTGCGACCTTTGAAATCATCTGGTGATGTCACACCCGATTCTTTCAGGCAAGTCAGCATCATGCCTGAACGTTTAAAAGGCTGCGCAATATTAACCAATGCCACACCTTTTTCACGACTGGCCAATGCTGAAGGCATCCAGTCAACAACCACGTCTGCACCACCGCCTGCAATAACCTGTGGAGGTGCAATGTCTGGGCCGCCTGGTTTTATGGTGACGTTAAGACCCGCTTCTTCATAAAAGCCTTTGTCTTGCGCAACATAGTAACCAGCGAATTGTGCCTGGGTTACCCATTTTAATTGTATGGTGACATCATCTGCAGCAGTCGCAGCACCGCTTAGTCCACCAATAAACAACCCGGCACTTAACATACTAACCTTTAACAATGCACCGGCTATACGACCATTTTTCTTCTTCATACTACTCTCTCCCCTTATGGGCCTGTGGCCCTATGCTATACATCATGTTCTCATTGACGGATGCCAGAAAGTGACAACACGTTCAATAACTGATAACAACCCGTAGAACAATGAACCGGCCACGGCTGCTACCGCGATCTCGGCCCACACCATATCAACATTCATTCGGCCTACTTCTGTGGATATCCGGAATCCCATACCAACAATCGGTGTACCAAAGAATTCTGCGACAATTGCCCCTATGAGCGCAAGTGTAGAATTTATTTTTAATGCGTTAAAAATAAACGGTAATGCTTCTGGCAGGCGCATTTTTATAAGCGTTTGCCAGTATCCAGCACCATATGTTTTCATTAAGTCGTGCTGCATATTACTGGCTGCTGACAAGCCAGCCACTGTATTAACCAGCATCGGAAAAAATGTCATGACCACCACGACCGCAGCCTTAGATGGCCAGTCAAAACCGAACCACATGACCATAATCGGAGCTACACCGACAATCGGCAATGCCGAGGCCATGTTGCCTATAGGTAGTAATCCACGCTGTAAAAAAGGTGATCGGTCAATTAATATGGCAACTATAAACCCTGCAGAACACCCCATCGCATAACCAATCAGTACAGACTTTAAAAACGTTTGTTTAAAATCAGCAATGAGAATAGGAATGGAATTAGAAAAACGTTCACCGATAACGCTCGGTGCGGGTAACAGCACTTGGGGCACACCTGCGCCACGGGTAATAAATTCCCAAAGTAACAATAACCAAACACCAAAAATAAACGGAATCAACAACGACAGCAGCACATTCACACTGCGCGACAAGGTTTCAATAGAAGACAAATGTTCAACGCAAAGCCAGGCGGTTAACCAGGCCGAGATGACCACCAACCAAAAGCCTGTTTTAGCCAAACCGACAAAGCCTGAGTGATAGTTCGCCCCCGTGGTGGCACCGGCGTGCTCTGCCGCCACAGCACCTGACACATAAAAGTGCAAATGCAGGTAAATAAGAACAGCCGCCGCGGTGGATATGAGTGCGTACAACAAAGCACGTTGCCAATGACCTTGAATCTTTTTGTGACCAAAGAGGTTGCACAGCAATAGCACCACAGAGGCAATCAGCAGTAGCAGACTATTTTCACCTTGAAATAAAAACGAGGCGATCAATGCAAGTGACCCCACTGCAGCGAAGCCAAGCGCTCCTCTTTGTAGAAAACGCTGCATGCTCCCACGTGTATCAGCTGGCGGTTCAACTTCTAAAGCTTCTAAAGCGTTGGTGTCATGCATGGTGATCAAGCCCCATACGACGATTCACCAGCTTGCCTACCAACCCGATTATTACAACCAACAGGGCCGCCAGTATCGAGGCCATAACTAACGCAGACCAAATTTGAATGGTTTGCCCGTAGTAAGAACCTGCTAATAGTCTTGCACCTAAACCAGCAACTGCGCCTGTGGGCAATTCGGCTACAATCGCCCCAACCATAGCGATAGCCACAGCGACTTTCATGCTGGTGAATAAATAAGGCAGTGATGTCGGTAGCCGTAACTTCCAAAACGTTTGCATCGGCGATGCGCTGTAGGTTCGCATCAAGTCTTTATGGGATGTGTCGGCAGAATTGAGGCCCTTTACCATACCCACCACAACGGGAAAGAAGCTCAAGTACATAGAAATAAACGCTTTGGGTAGCAGCCCCTGAATACCTACAGCATTAAGCACCACGATAATCATGGGTGCAACCGCGAGGATGGGAATGGTTTGCGAGGTAATAATCCAAGGCATCAGACTTTTGTTTAACGCTCGGTTATAAACAATGGCCACGGCCAGGGCAATGCCAAGCATAGTGCCTAGGGCAAAACCAAGCAGCGCTGAAGACAAGGTAATGCCCGAGTGATATATCAAACTGCGCTTTGAAGTTATTTTTTTCTCAACCGTTGTCTTGTAAAGCTCTTGCCCCACTTGATGAGGCGAAGGTAATACCGGGCGCTCTTGCGACATGGTGCCTGCAACTAGCTCGGTAACGCTATAATCGGTGTTATCAGCGCGAGCAAACACATCACGTTGCCAGGGAAGATTCAGCATCACGGCAGCCGCGTACCAAATAACCACAATCGCACACAGCACAACCAGCACTGGAACAAAAGAGTTACGCAGGGTATTGGTGCTCATTGATCCTCGTCGTAGCTGTGCCCGGCTCGCAAACCATCGCGTACACGATTAGCCAATGCTAAAAACTCGGGTGTTTCACGAATATCCAAGGTGCGCTCAACTGGCAAGTTGCATTCGATAACATCGTGTATACGACCCGGTCGTGGTGACATAACAACAATATGCGTCGATAAATACACCGCCTCGGGAATTGAGTGTGTCACAAACACAACGGTTTTATTGGTTTTTGCCCACAAGATCAATAGTTGCTCATTCAAATGATCGCGGACAATTTCATCCAAGGCACCAAACGGCTCATCCATCAGTAAAAGATCAGGCTCTACCGCTAGTGCTCGGGCAATGGATGCACGTTGTTGCATCCCACCCGATAACTGCCATGGATACTTTTTCTCGAATCCCGCCAGATTAACCAGCTCAAGATTCTTTTCTATGCGGCTGCGTCGCTCAGACCTGCTCAGCCCCATAATCTCTAGTGGCAAGGCAACATTCTTGGCAATGGTCCGCCACGGGTATAAAGACGCTGCCTGAAAAACATAACCATAAGCACGTTGCATACGGGCTTGCTGTGCAGTCATTCCATTAACAGTTATGCTGCCTTCCGTCGGTGTTTCAAGATCGGCGATAACGCGCAACAGCGTGGTTTTGCCACAACCCGAAGGCCCGATAAACGAAATAAAATCACCACGACTAACATTAAGGTTAATATCATCGAGCGCAAACACAGGTCCGTCGCTGGTTTGAAAGGTCAGGACAAGCTTTTGTATATCAATAACGTTACTGGTCGAACTTGAAGCTGTATCAGTCACGAAGTTGCCTATACCCCGGCTGGCATTTTGGACGGGTCGCGTTTTATCGGTTGTGGGTCAGTTAAAGCTTTCCACTTTGATAGCGCTTTATTCACTGCCGGGTAAGATTCACGCGGCACAAATTTACCGTGCCCTTCTTCTGTGGTAATTTTATCTTCTGTCACAGCAACCTGGCCACGCGTTAGCGTGTAACGAGGCAAACCAGTCACCTCAAACCCTTCAAATACGTTGTAATCAATCGCTGATTGCTGGCTACCCGCGGTAATCGTTTTGGAGCGCTTCGGGTCCCACACGACAATATCGGCATCGGCACCAGCCATAACAACACCTTTCTTAGGGTACGTGTTTAAGATGCGCGCAATGTTAGTTGAGGTGACGGCAACAAACTCGTTCATGGTAAGCCTCCCGGTGTTAACACCTTGGGCCCAAAGCATTGGCATTCGGTCTTCCAGGCCACCTGTGCCATTGGGTATTTTGGTGAAGTCGCCAAGCCCGAATCTTTTTTGTTCGGTTGTGAACGCGCAGTGATCAGTGGCAACCACTTGCAGCGAACCAGCCGCTAAGCCTGCCCACAAAGAATCCTGATGTTGTTTGTTACGAAACGGTGGTGACATAACTCGACGCGCTGCGTGGTCCCAATCTTTATTGGCGTATTCGGATTCGTCTAATGTGAGATGTTGAATGAGCGGCTCTCCAAACACCCGCTTACCGTTTTGCCGTGCGCGTCTTATGGCTTCATGCGCCTCCTCGCACGAGACATGCACAATGTACAGCGGTACACCGGCCATATCAGCAATCATGATGGCGCGGTTTGACGCCTCACCTTCCACTTGTGTGGGGCGTGAATACGCGTGTGCCTCTGGCCCACTGTTGCCCTCTTCTAAAAGGGACGCCTGCAACTGCGCCACCACATCACCATTTTCGGCGTGTACCAATGGCATGGCACCTAACGCCGCACAGCGTTTGAACGATGAATACATCTCATCGTCGTTAACCATCAGGGCACCTTTGTAAGCGAGAAAGTGTTTGAAGGTATTAATGCCGCTATCAACAACGGCCTCCATTTCATTAAAGACTTGCTCACCCCACCAGGTAATAGCCATATGAAAAGAGTAATCACACGACGCCTGGGATGTTTTGTTGTCCCACATTTGTCGAGCTTCAAGCAAAGATTGACCAGGTGCTGGCAAACAAAAATCAACCACCATGGTAGTACCGCCAGAAAGAGCCGCGCGGGTGCCGGATTCGAAATTGTCAGTGGAATAGGTTCCCATGAAGGGCATTTCTAAATGTGTATGCGGATCGATGCCACCTGGCATAACGTAACAACCAGTCGCATCAAGAGTCGTATCACCTGACAAACTATCGCCAACCTCAGTGATGACGCCTTTTTCAATAAGCACATCAGCTGAGAAGCTGCGATCAGCATTAACGACCGTGCCACCTTTAATTACCGTTGACATAGTTACTCTCCCTTCAATCTACAATTACCGCGGTTTCAACCACGGCATGAAACAATACGTTGGTTCCCGCGCTGGCCCACTCTGGTGAGATTTCTTCAGCCTCGTTATGCGATAAGCCATCAACACAAGGGCACATGACCATGGCGGTTGGTGCAACCCGATTTATCCAACAGGCGTCGTGCCCTGCACCTGATACAAGATTTCGGTGACTATACCCAAGCCGCTCGGCGGCATTTCGCACAGCGCTAACGCAATTATCATCAAACTCTACCGGGTCAAAGCCACCGACTTGCTCGATTTCCATTCCAAGGCCAATGTCGTCAGCGATCTTTTTTGCACCTGCTCGTAACTGTTTTTCCATATCGCTGATGATGTCTTTTTGCGGGTGCCTGAAGTCGATGGTGAACACAGCCTTGCCAGGAATGATGTTGCGCGAATTTGGATAAACATCGCAATGACCAATGGCGCCAACCGCATCGGGCGCATGACTTAACGCAATCTCGTTAACTAACTCCGTGATGCGCGCCATACCCAGACCAGCATTAATACGCATGGGCATCGGTGTAGAACCGGTGTGTGATTCCCTGCCCGTTAGCGTCACTTGTAACCAATTAAGCCCTTGACCATGAGTGACAACCCCAATGTCTTTATTTTCGTTTTCAAGTATGGGCCCTTGTTCAATATGCAGTTCGAAAAACGCGTGCATTTTACGAGCACCGACTTTTTCTTCACCGCAATATCCAATGCGTTTTAGCTCATCACCCAGCTTAAGTCCTTCCGCATCTTCACGATCATAAGCCCAGTCCAATGTGTGAATACCAGCAAACACACCCGAGGCCACCATCGCAGGTGCGAAGCGTGTGCCTTCTTCATTAGTAAAATTTGTTACAACGATAGGGTGCTTGGTTTTGATGCTCATATCATTAAGCTGACGAACAATTTCCAACCCACCTAAAACACCCAGCACACCATCGTACTTGCCACCAGTTGGTTGCGTGTCGAGATGGCTACCCACATACACCGGCAAGGCATCGGGGTCGGTGCCTTCTCGACGAGCAAACATGTTGCCCATTTCATCGATACCCATGGTGCAGCCTGCATCGTCACACCATTTTTGGAATAACGCTCGACCTTTAGCATCGTCGTCGGTTAGGGTTTGACGATTGTTGCCACCAGCTATGCCAGGACCAATTTTAGCCATCTCCATGATGGTATCCCACAGCCGTTCGCTGTTGATTTTCATATTGCTGGTAATCGACATACTAAAAACTCCAACTGGTTTAGGAACGCACTACTGGTCTAAAGACAAAATGACTTAGTCAGTTACACAAACATGCCTTGCCGCATCAGAAAAAAGAACAACTCGACAGCCACACATATTCACGCTATCTTAACTCAGCGCGCCGGTCAACAATCAACATGGGCCCAGCCAACGCTAGGCATCTTATAACAACTTATCAGCAACTAAACAAACGACAAAAAGCCACAATAAGCCAATTCCCACTGCGACAATTCAAGTGAAAAAAAACACCCGCATTCAATCTGAAAACACTCAGCGCGTACTTGCTGCTGCTTTGGATGTGTTCTCGGCGCATGGCTTACGAGGCTCTACGGTAGATCAAATTGCCGACAGTGCTGGTATGTCCAAAGCCAATATTTTGTATTACTTTCGGCGCAAGCAAGACATGTATGTGGCCGTGCTTCAACAAACTATTGAAGACTGGCTTACGCCACTCGAAGCGCTCGACCCTGACGGCGATCCTCAGGAAGAACTGTGGCGCTACACCAAAGCCAAACTGCAATTGTCTCGCAATGCACCAGCTGCATCCAAATTGTTCGCTAACGAAATTATCAGTGGTGCTCCCATGATTGGCGATTATCTTCAAAACGAATTGCGTGAGCTGGTTGATCATAAGTGCGTCATCATTCAACAATGGATTGACGATGGACTGTTAGCGCCCATCAATCCGTTGCATCTACTGTTTTTTATATGGTCAACCACGCAGCACTACGCTGATTTTACGCCCCAAATTGAGGCATTGTTCGATGGCGACACTGATACCTTGTATAAAGACGCTGAAGCATCCCTTAAGCAACTGTTGATCAAAGGGCTCACTGTTTAATTGACGAAACATTGAAGGGCCTGGCGTTGACGGAGTTGCTAAAGACGCTCTTATTGATACGAAACGGAGCATTAGCTAACACTCGAAGGGTTGTTAGGGTGGGTTGTCCAGTTAGCGTATTCAGGATTAATCGCTTGTCCTGTTCTCGCATCCACACCACTGGTCTGCTGTTCCATGCTTATACAGTTCTCTACCGGGCAGACACTAACGCATAAGTTGCAGCCAACGCACTCTTCATCAATCACTTCAAATCGACGAGTGCCGTTTACTGTTGAGGTGATTGCCTGATGGGACGCGTCTTCACACACTACATGGCAACGCCCACACGAAATACAAAGGTCCTGGTCGATCTTTGCTTTAGCAATGTAATTTAAGTTTAAGTTCTGCCAGTCTTTTACGTTAGGTGTGGCACGTCCGATAAAATCGTCCAGCTTGGTATAGCCAGAGCTTTGCATCCAGTTGGCTAAACCGGTTGTCAGTTCATCAATAATTTTAAATCCGTAGGTCATAGCCGCCGTGCACACTTGAACATTTCTGGCACCCAGCGACATAAATTCTGCCGCGTCACGCCAGGTAGTCACGCCACCTATAGCTGATATAGGCAACTTTTGAGTTTCGGGGTCTCTGGCAATTTCGGCCACCATGTTCATGGCTATGGGTTTAACCGCTGGTCCACAGTAACCCCCGTGTGACCCCCAACCATCGATGGATGGCTCTGGAGACATCGTGTCCAGATTAACGCTAATAATGGAACTGATGGTATTGATCAGCGACACTGCATCAGCACCGCCAGCCTGAGCCGCTCTTGCCGGAAAGCGTATGTCGGTGATGTTGGGTGTTAGCTTGACGATAACGGGCAAGGATGAATGTTGCTTGCACCACTCTGACACCATTTGAATGTATTCAGGAACCTGCCCAACCGCTGCGCCCATACCTCGCTCTGACATGCCGTGCGGACAACCAAAATTTAGCTCCAATCCGTCTGCACCCGTGTCCTCTACCTTTCGAACAATGTTTTTCCAGTTGCTCTCTTCACACGGCACCATCAAAGACACAACCATCGCCCTGTCTGGCCAATCTTTTTTGACTCGTTTAATTTCATCAAGATTAATCTGCAAAGGACGATCAGTGATCAGTTCAATATTATTTAAGCCGATGAGCTTTCGGTCAGATGAATAAAGCGCACCATAACGAGGGCCATTGACATTAACGATGTTAGGGTCCTCGCCGAGTGTCTTCCAAACAACACCACCCCAACCTGCTTCAAACGCTCTAACCACATTAATTTCTTTGTCAGTTGGAGGTGCTGAGGCCAACCAGAATGGATTAGGTGAGCTTATTCCCAGAAAATTTGATGTTAGATCAACCATAATGCTGCCCGCTTATTTTTAATCAAAAAGTCTTACTCGTGAAGTAATGCCTGTGACGTATTCTCGCCAGGTCCAGGCTTTGTCAGTTTGATAACGCCCTGTGAATAGAGTCCGCAGCCACTTTACCCGCCTGGACAGCTGCAACTGTCAGATCTTCACCGTTACTGGCACAATCACCACCGGCCCAAATCAAGTTATCACTTGAGCGTTGCTGATCATCGACTTGAATACGATTGCCGGCAAGTGTCAGTTGGTATTGTTTGACCTGCTCACTTAACGATTGACCTATTGCCATTAACACCGTATCGCAGTCCATGCGCATGGTTTCACCTGTACCCACTAAATTCCCGCCATTGGCTTGGGTGTATTCGAATTCTATAGACTGAACAGAACCCTCATGAGAGATCAGCTGCCTGGGCTGCAAATTGGTTTTGAGTAATACACCATTGGTTTGAGCCAACTCCTGCTCATAGGTGCTGGCGTTCATTTGTGCCTGCGACCGTCTGTACACAACGCAAACATCTTCAGCACCTAGCATTTTTGATTGCACGGCAGCATCTATCGCGGTCATGCCACCACCGACGACCACAATACGCCGACCCACTTTGACATCAGATTTATTGGATGCCTGACGCAAACGCGAAATAAAATCTACTGCATCTTCAACACCCGATAAAGGCTCGCTCTGCAATCCAGAGCTGTTAACCTCGCCCAAACCCAGACCCAAAAACACAGCCGAATAGTCCGCCCTTAAAGAATCAAGTGTGAAGTCTTTGCCTAACACTTGATTGTGTTTGATCTCAATGCCACCGATCGACAATATGTATTTCACTTCTCGCTGTGCAAAATCATCAATCGTTTTATAGGCCGCAATACCAAATTCGTTTAATCCGCCAGACTTTGGCAATGCTTCAAACACAGTGACTTGATGTCCGTTGAGCGCCAGCCTGTGAGCACATGACAAGCCAGCCGGCCCGGCACCCACCACAGCCACATTTTTGCCTGTTGCCGGGGCAGCTTTATACGGTTGCTTTCCGGTTTGCATGACGACATCAGTTGAATAACGCTGTAGCTCACCAATTTTTACAGGGCGTTCTTCGGCAGTGGTTCGAACACAAGCCTGTTCGCACAAGGTTTCAGTTGGGCAAACTCTGGCACACATACCACCAAAGATATTTTCATCAAAAATTGTTTTGGCAGACCCGTGCGGGTTGCCCGTATTGATTTGGCGAATAAAAAGCGGAATATCTATACCGGTTGGACATGCAGTGACGCAGGGCGCGTCATGGCAAAAGTAGCAACGATCAGACTCGACAAGCGCTTCGTGCTGACTTAAGGGCTCGTGTAGATCGGTGTCCAGTTTTTGAATAAGCTCACTCGGCATTTTTGCGCTCCATTCATAACGATCACACGATTAAAACAATTTTTTACCAAATGGTCAAATATTTTATTTTGTAACGCTCCTTGCGTAAAATACGTCAATCATTAGTGAGCATCGTGCGCCGCGAAGTCAGCGCCGTGCAGATCAACTCAACGGTTACGCTCTATCGTAATCGTTCCCAATTTGATTAATCCATCGCTGTTAAAAAAATGGCTTGTGGCAAGTAATCGTATTGATTCGTGAGGTTGTGTGTCTGCATTCTTTGCAAAAAATGTGTTACCACTATCTGTACCGGCATCCCAGACCCAAAGTGGGAGCTCAATAGTATCGACCCATCCGTCGTCGGAATACAACCGCACTGCAGATACTCCGGTAAACCAATCAGGACTTGGCGCTACCATGGTAATGACAGATAATAAGGGATGATCAACCGTTGTTTTGAACGTTGTCGATATGTTGCCAGGCACTGACTTGATTCCGTCAGCTTCAACAAGAGCGCCGACACGATCTTTGCGCATCCACTCTTCAATCTGCGCTTTTAGAATACCGGCACGGCCATTTTCCGCAACGAGTTCAAGGCCTGAGGATGCCGTTTCACCGTCTACAAACAGACTTATTTGATCAGTATGGGTCAAGCCAACTAAGGAGGACAGATGCGCCGCTTCTTCAGGAAATTCAAAGGGTGCAGTGCTTGCGCTCCATTCAACGCTTATTTCCAGCTTGTAGGTGGCCTGCTTCGAATCTGCCGATACCGACCCGGCATTAAAGATTGCCAAGGATAAGATTAAACTTAAGCAGCTTGCTCGTTTGCTGACTTTTTTAATTGACTGTCTCCGTGATTTGTAATTGATTGACCTTTGCCTTTTCTCATCTACCTTAACAAAAGCGAGCCCTGTTGATATGTTAGCGTGTCCTGTCGAATCAATAAGTACTTTTACTGCTTGCCAAAAAAGGTAATGATGCGTGACTGCAATATCTCCCAAACAGCTGGTGCTCCACGTTTTACCTTGACACCCACACGAGATTCAAGTTGATCTGCGGTGACGTTAAATTCTGGCCATGTGCCACCGTTAGTTTCCAGATTAGCTATTACCGGTTGAACACGATCTATTGATTTTGCGAATACCGCATCATTTGATTCCGCCGCTTCAAACTCATCCCACAATGCGCGATAGTTTTGTGCTTGATCGGTAGGCAGTAGTCCAAAAATCCGTTTAGCTGCAGCTTGCTCAATACGCAGTTGCTCCTCAACATCGTGGTCGCTGTGAATAGGCACATCGCCAGCGTCAATTTCCACCAGATCGTGAATAAGCAGCATCTGTATAACGCGCGACACATTGATTTGTACGCTGGCGTGCTCAGCCAGAATCATAGCGTAAAGTGCGATGTGCCATGAGTGTTCACCTGAATTCTCGCGACGTGAACCGTCACATAACTGTGTCGCTCGCAGTGTGGATTTAAGCTTGTCAGCCTCCGTTAGAAAACGTAATTGTTGGTCTAGTCGTGAATCAGTGATCATGAAAAGGCGTCATTGCGAACTTGAACCGTATTGGTGACTTTTCGCTTGTTTAATAATAAAAAAAACAAAGCGGCTTGCTATTTCTTTTGCATTCTATGGCGGGAAAATATTCTTAAAATTTGCTAGTAGAATTTTTCACAAACACAAATCCATCTTTCTAATTTAACATAATATAGAACGCGCGGTAGTCATTTGTAGAACCACTTTAGTGATGTCCCGATTAACAACATGAGGAATGTCCTGCCGACAGACCATGGAGGTATCGCTTTCGCGCGATAAGCTACACTCGATGCACCACTTACGGATAAACGCCCTGTGCGTTCAAGGTAACACCATGTTTGACTCGAATCCCTCATTAGTTTTGTCTTCGCCCATAAAAAACATGAGCCGCACCCTCGGCTCACTTGTCATTACCTGCGGCATGCTGTCGTTATCAACATTAAGCCACGCAGACTGGACGGGCGGCATTGAAGGCGGAACCGTTATCGATGGAGATGAGACCGGCACTCGACTGCGATTTAAAGCAACAAACAACGAGCGCCCTTTTAGCCAACAAGTTTATGCAGACTGGATTCAAGGTAATGGGAATGGTTATGAAATTGGTTACATTCCAAAATACTGGATCACCGATAAAGCTTACGCCTTTGCCGAAGGCAGTCTAAGAACGGCGAAATTACAATTAATTGATCGCGAAGCGCGAGTACTTGGCGGGCTTGGAATTCAATTAGTATCGACCGCTACACAGAGTTTATTTGCTGAAGCCGGTGTCGGCCAAGTGCAAACCAAGTTCACCACACTCGATTTTAATGGTGAGAATGCAACAGCCGACAGCCAAATTGCACAGGCTCGCTTCGGTGCGGTACAAACATTGTCTGATCTCATCAGATTTGAGCTAGATGGCATTTATGCCACTGCAGAAGATCTGATTCAAAGTTCGGTGGAAGCCGGTATTTCGCTGGCGGTACCCGGTGGTGCTATCAAGTATAGCTACCGTCTGAGAACCACAGAGATTGGTGATGCAGAACCGGTCGACACCAAAGATTCATCGGTGTCTTTTACCTACGGGTTCTGATCGATAGAAGTGCTAAGTAAAACGCAATTCAACTTGCAGCAGTCAGTGCAGGAGTTCCGCCATCCTGCTCTGCCCGGTTCATTGCTTCCACTAAAAGCTGCTTAGCTTCAGACACATCACCCCAATGCTCAATCTTGACCCACTTTCCAGGCTCAAGATCTTTGTAGTGCTGAAAGAAGTGCTCTGTCTGTTCGCGCGTGATGCTCGGCAAATCATTATACGATCGTACATCAACGTACCGGTTGGACATTTTTTCTGATGGTACAGCGATCAGCTTTTCGTCCTGTCCACCATCATCTTCCATCACTAACACACCAATCGGACGACAATTTATAACAGCGCCCGGCATGATGGGCCTGGTGTTACAAACCAGCACATCAATGGGGTCGCCATCTTCTGACAAGGTGTGTGGTACAAAACCATAGTTGCCCGGGTATCGCATGGGTGTGTAGAGAAAACGATCGACAAACAAAGCGCCTGAGGCTTTGTCCATTTCGTATTTAATCGGCTCCCCACCAACGGGTACTTCAATAATGACGTTGATGTCGTCAGGAGCGTTGTGTCCGCGAGCTATATTTTCGAGTCTCATTTTCAGCTGTAATTTGGGCTTATTTCTCTGCCATTACAGGTGCAAGAATGCCGCCACATCGGCCGGCGACGACTATTCCGGGTGTGCGAAACTGAGCGAACCTAGGCCTTGCGAGCCCGCTCAATAGCTTCAGTTAATAACTGTTTCGCCTTTGAGGCCGAACCCCACTCGTGGACTTTGACCCACTTGCCCGGCTCAAGGTCTTTGTAGTGGATAAAAAAGTGCTCGATTTGCTCTCGCGTTATGCTCGGTAAATCATCGATATCGTGTGTGTTTTCGTATCGCTTAGTGACTTGTGATGAAGGCACAGCAATCAGCTTTTCATCTTGCCCACCATCGTCTTCCATCACCAGTACGCCTATTGGCGTGCAGTTAACCACCCCACCCGGCACGATGGCGCGCGTGTTGGAGATGAGCACATCAATGGGGTCGCCATCTTCTGACAAGGTGTGTGGTACAAAACCATAGTTGCCAGGGTAACGCATGGGCGTATACAAAAATCGATCAACGAACAAAGCGCCTGAGCTTTTATCCAATTCGTATTTGATGGGTTCTCCACCGATGGGCACTTCGACAATCACGTTGATATCGTCTGGTGGGTTGTTGCCGATGGAGATATTGTCAATAATCATTGGTTTGTCAATTCAAGGACCGCAATAAGCGATAATTTTAAAGAGCTTCGGAGCCACTGCGTTAGCGCAAAACAGAACAACTGTTGCGCCAGACAAGAAAAAGGGCCTCAATTCAGGAGACCCTTTAATCATTTTAATGTTCGACCGTCATTTTAACCGGCACCGAACGTGACCTTATAGGACACACTGTATGGCTTACAAGATTGGTGCGATAACCAAGCTCACAATGGCCATAACGTTTATCAAGATATTCATTGACGGACCAGAGGTGTCTTTGAACGGGTCGCCAACGGTATCACCGATAACGGCAGCTTCATGAACATCAGAACCTTTACCACCAAGGTTGCCTTTTTCGACATACTTTTTAGCGTTGTCCCAGGCACCACCAGCATTAGCCATCATTAGTGCAAGCAAGATACAACCAAGCAATGCACCGGCTAACATTCCACCAAGCGCTTCAGCACCGATAATCAAACCCACTACAGGCGGCGCTGCAACTGCAATACAACCTGGCAGTATCATTTTCTTTAACGCCGCCGTTGTAGCAATATCAACACAGCGATCGCTGTCAGGCTCAGCATTACCTTCTTTTAAGCCCGGGATTTCCTTGAATTGGCGACGAATCTCTTCGATCATTTCCATGGCTGCATCACCTACCGCTGTCATGGTGATTGCAGAAATAAGGAATGGCAGCAAACCACCAATAAACAGACCAATAAGCACCATAGGGTTAGACAGTTCCAATGCGAAATCGGGTTGCCTTACATTCATGGTCTCAACAAAGGCTGCAATAATTGCAAGGGCTGCAAGCGCGGCTGCACCAATCGCAAAACCTTTACCGATTGCAGCAGTGGTGTTACCGACTTCATCAAGCCCGTCGGTGATTTCACGTGTCTCTTTACCCAGCGCTGCCATTTCAGCAATACCACCAGCGTTGTCAGCAACAGGGCCGTAAGCATCAAGTGCCATGGTCATGCCCACAGTGGCCAACATTCCAACCGCAGCGATTCCAACACCGTATAAACCAGCAACCGATGTAGAGATGAAGATAATCATGCAGATAGTCAGGATAGGAATAACAACTGACTCCATACCTACCGCAAGTCCTGTGATGATAACGGTCGCACTACCGGTTTTACCCGACTCGGCGATTCGTCTTACCGGACCCATTGCAGTGTAATACTCAGTGACCAGACCGATGATAATGCCGCCGGCAGTCCCAGCCAGAATAGCCCACCAAACATTCAGGGAGACGCCCATGATAAGCACAACAACCAATGCAGCAATAATAAGCGCACCGGCAGAGATCTGATGACCTAAACGCAGTGCTTTTTCAGGTGCTTCTGCGGACTTAGAACGGACAATGTAAATACCCAGTATGGAACAAAGCAAGCCAACACTGGCTATCGCCAAAGGCATGAACATAAGCGCGCCACGACTGCCAGCCATGGACTCAACGCTGTTTGCACCGGTTAGTGCCAAAGTAGATGCGATTGCGATGGTTGCGATCATGGCACCACAATAAGATTCAAATATATCTGACCCCATGCCTGCAACGTCGCCTACATTATCACCAACGTTGTCGGCGATAACACCCGGGTTACGAGGATCATCTTCCGGGATGCCAGCTTCAAGCTTACCCACTAAATCTGCACCGACATCTGCAGACTTGGTAAAGATGCCGCCACCAACACGCGAAAATAACGCAACACTTGATGCACCCATACCAAAGCCGTGGATAGCGTGAACAGAATCCGGGTCACCTGCAAAGAAAAAATACAGAAGGCCTAAACCCAGTAGTCCCAAAGAGGCAACACACAAGCCCATGATAGAGCCACCGAAGAAAGCAACCGTTAATGCTTCAGACGCACCTTTTTCATGCGCTGCAATGGTCGTACGCACGTTGGCTTTGGTTGCTGAGAACATGCCCAGATAACCCGCCGCCGCAGACGTGCCTGCACCAACCAGAAAAGAGAAAAATGTACCGAAGCCAACAAACAGCAACAACAAGATAGACAAGATGCCGGCAAAAATACCCAGCATTTTATATTCACGGTGCATAAAGACCATGGCACCCGAGTGAATTGAATCACCAATAGTTTTTATCTTACCCTCACCTTCCGGATAATCGACCAACATACGATAAATAACGAAGGCGACGAACATCCCGCCAGCGCCTAAGATTATCGGAAAAATTCCACTCCACCCCATTGAACAAGTCCCCTGTTAGATTTGGTTAATATGCAACTGCCAGATTGTAACCCAAAGAGTCTGTAGACTCGATAGTTGAGCCAGCAAGCCTGTAGTAGTGATGCATTATATTGCATTTTTCTACTTAGATACGAAGGAATACTGTTGAAACAGCTGATTTTTCACGTGGCCAACCCGAATGATGCGGCAAGTATTGGTGACAATAATGCCTATCACACGGCCTCATTAGAGACCGAAGGATTTATACATTGCTGCACGGCCGAGCAACTGCCCGGTGTGCTGCAACGTTACTACGCCGACATTGAACAAGTAGTGCTGTTAAGTCTCAATGGTGACGCCTTAACCTGCGACTTGGTGATGGAGAATACCGTGGGCGGAACAGAGCTGTTCCCCCATGCGTACGGCAAAATTAATTCTGAGGCAATTCTTGAGGCAAAGCCTCTGGGGCGAGCTGAGATGGACGCTGTTGCACGGAGTGAGGTTTATCACCCTCAGTGACTCCTTTAAAATGCGCCCTACTGCCAGTGGCTAAAAAATGCCGGTCTCTGGTCACAACTAATTCGGTGAACCCACTGGCATGAAGTGCTTTGGTGATGGACTTGGTTGTTTGAAACGATTCGGTTTTTTGATTAAATGGAAAATCGAATACATTTCCAAACACATGAAAATACAAACCGTTAGTCAGTATATAAGTGCGAAAGATAATGTCTTTTATACGAAATTCTTTTAACGCAGACATAAGCTGATTGAAGGTTTTTCGCTTGGGGTGCAGTGTTATCCACACCCGACCGCCGGGCTTTACCACGCGGTACATTTCGGCCAGAGCCTGCGGGATATTTGTGTAGGGAAGAGCTACACGGGATATAACTAAGTCAAATGTGTTCTCGGCAAACGGCAGTACTTCAGCCGTGCTGTTGACATACCCGACAGAGCTGAACCGCTCCTGCCCAAACACCAGACTTTCATGTTCAATGTCGATACCCACCAACAGCCTATCGTCACTTACGTGTGAGCCGTGACTTATCCAGTCCAAACCAATCGGGTTTAACCCAGCCGCGTCCAAACTGGATACACCCAAACTAACAAGGGTTTGTCCAATACCGCAACCAACATCCAGAATTGCTTTGTCGGCTGGCAATACCGTGGGCATGATGTGGTCGTCCGCCAACGGGTCCTGAGCGGTTTCAAGTTCGTCCAGATGGTAGGCAATTCGGGAAGAAACAGACATGCGACTTGAGCGGGGGGCTGTGACAGCAGTATTAGTAATATTACCTATGGTTTACGTAACAGGCAATGGTTTCAACGCCATCGGCTTTGATTTAACATCCTCGTGACAATCAGGCAGTTAATACTGCCAATCCACGCCCAAAGAGACCTCCGGGTGGCCCGTATTAAACTTGATGCCGAGCAAACCACTCGAATTGTTTCATTGCTGCAAGACTACTTCAAAGACAAACCAGACAGCGAAATCGGCCAATTTCACGCTGAGTTCTTGCTCGATTTTTTCAGTGCTGAAGCGGGCTTGTTTTATTGTTTCGAAACTTACCAACCATAGTCGTGCGTAATTTCTTCACCAATTTCTATGTCGCGTAAAGTAATAACTTCCATATCTGTGAGCGCACAATTTGGATTAGCGTCGTGATTGATAAAACGAAATTCGTTGGTGATCTCCAAACCAATGTGTTTGTTTAACCAAAGCACGTACGTGCCCTCGTCTTCGGTGATCATGCCTTGTAGCCGGCCAAGTGAAATTCCGGCCTTGAGGTGTTTGGCCGCAAACAGGCCCTTACCGTGTATTGGGCTTTCTTCCACGTACACACGCTTGGCCACCTTTCTTGCATTTTTGATGGCCGCTTTGCTGTAACGATCAAGCGTGATGTCCAATGCCGGTTTGACTTTGGGGGTTTTTATTTCCGGCACGTTGTCGGTTTTAACGACTGCCAGGGAGGGGTTTGAATCGGAAGTGTTCATAACATACCGCGCGAAAGAGTTGCGCGGTATGTTAACGCATTAAGGTCTTGGGTCAAGGTGTTTGACCATTTCCCACACTACATGGTTTGTGTGGGACGATCGCCTTGCAGGGCTGCGGCCAGGTACTGCTCGATATTCGATTTAGCGTCACCGTTGTCATCATCAGAGAACTGCACGCCAACACCAGGCGTTTTATTACCTTGAGCACCGGCTGGCGTTACCCAAACCACTTTTCCAGCAACTGGAATAGGCACGCTGTCGTCCATTAATTTGAGCAGCATGAACACTTGATCACCAACATCGTATGCACGCGACGTAGGAACAAACACCGCTCCGTTTTGCACAAATGACATGTACGAAGAATACAACGCACCACGGTCAGTGATGGAGAAAGCAATTATGCCCTTGCGGGTTTGTTCGGTCATGGAACACCTTTAAGCCTTGGTCATGGTTCGTATATCGGCAAAAAGTCCTTCGAGCACAGTCTGAGTTTTAAAGCTCGCACTGTCAGATCGATACAAACCCTGCATTCGATCATAAAGTGTGAACCATTGCTCAGAATCGAGCCCATCATGGACCTCCGACACTAGCTCAATGGTGGCAGGATCCGCGCCAATCGGCAGGTTCAGGTGTTTTTTGTTGGCTAACATGGCCCAGTGTGAGAAGTGGCTCAGACACTCTGTGGTCGGAAGGTCTGACACTGAATCCACAATTTTACCCACACTGGCTCGCATCAGGAACAAATCACGCCATGCCTTCTGCAATGCTTGCCGGGACGCCTGCCACGCATCTGAATTGCGCGCAACTAACGCCAGCGGACCCACACCGGCGTGTGCCAACTGCTCTTTTGCATCAATGACCCCATGTTCGTTCAGCCAGCTGATCGCGCTCTCTTGGTCACGCAAAGTCAAGGCTGTGCACTGACATCGACTGCGGACTGTTGCTGGTAGCGAACCTGGTTTATCGGCGGCCAGAATTAAAACGGCGCGCTCGCCCGGCTCTTCCAGAGTTTTGAGTAAGCTGTTAGCGGCGTTGCGATTCATTGCGTCGCTTGTGTCCAGCAACGCCACACGGTATTGATTTGGTGGTGCTGAGAGTTGCAGCCACACAACCAAGTCTCGAACAGCGTCTACTTTAATGAGCATGGCTGCACCTTCAGGGTCGAGTACCTTTAACTCTGGGTGAGCCCCTGCCTGAATTTGCGCGCAGGCATCACACTGCCCACATGCCCCGGTTGCTGGACTGCAATCCCGGCACAATAATGATTCGGCCACAAAGCGAACAAACTGTTTTTTACCGATACCAACCATGCCTGTAAACAACAAAGCATGCGGTAACCGCTGTTGCTCATGGCGTCGATAAACATCTTGCCAATGATCAAGCAACCACGGTGGGCAAGGTGTTAATGATGTGGGCTCAGCCATTCACACTTTCCAGAAACTGCGTTAGCAAGCCACCTACCTGGGCCTGTACTTGTTCCAGTGTATGACCTGCGTCAACAACTTTCATTCGATCGGGTTGCTGTGCTGCACGCTGTAGATAAGCATCGCGCGCGCGTTCAAAAAAAGCCAGCTCTTCTTTTTCGATTCTGTCGGGTTTACCGCGAGCTGCCATGCGCTTCAAGCCATCGGCAATCGGCATATCCAATAGAAAAGTGAGATCAGGCTGCAGGTCTATTGTGAGTAAGTTGTGTAGATTGGCCACCACATCAAGGCCTAACTGACGGCCACCGCCCTGATACGCATAGCTGGCATCGGCGTAGCGATCACACAACACCCACTGACCTGATTGCAATGCTGGTTCTATCACATCGATAGTGTGCTGCTTGCGAGACGCCGCCATCATCATGAGTTCGGCCTCTGCAGAGACCGGTGCGCTGGCGTGTAATAACAGGTGACGTAGTTGTTCGCCAAGTTCGGTTCCACCAGGTTCTCGCGTAGTCAGGACACTGATGTTGCGGCCTTTCAAAGCGGCTTCAATGAATTCTCTGTTGGTTGTTTTACCAACACCTTCAAGCCCTTCTAACGTAATGAACCGACCTCGCTTTGGCATTAGCTCGATTACCTTTTCAACTGGTACTTACGCACCGCAGCGTTATGTTCCTCGACCGTCTCGGAAAATTTGTGCGTACCTGAACCGTCGTGGCGAGCAACAAAAAACAAAGCCGTGGTGGCCTCTGGATGCATCACCGCTTTTATCGCCTCACGCCCCACCATCGAGATAGGTGTAGGTGGTAAACCACCGCGCGTGTAGGTGTTATACGGTGTGTCGGTGGTTAAATCTTTTCGACGGATGTTGCCATCGTAGCTATCACCCATGCCATAAATAACAGTTGGGTCAGTTTGCAATCGCATTTTAATTTTCAGTCGCGACATAAAAACCCCGGCAATCAGCGGGCGCTCTTCTGGTGCGGCCGTCTCTTTTTCGACAATGGATGCCAGAATCAATGCTTCGTATGGCGTTTTAAGTGGAATATCCGGATCACGGTTTGCCCATTCCTCGTCCAACACTTTTTGCAGCATCTGGTTAGAGCGCTTTAAAAATTCAAGATCAGTGGTGTTTTTAGGAAACTGATAAGTGTCGGAAAAGAAAATACCTTCTGGGTGTTGTCCACCGAGCCCCAAAGCATCCATGATGTCGGTATCGCTCATGTCGCCAATGGTTTGGGTTAGCTGAGGATTTTGTGCCAGCCGTTGTCGCAGCTGTTTAAAAGTAGAACCTTCAATGATTTTGCCTGTGTACTGCACGGTTTGACCATCAACAAACAGATCGATTAATTCCGGGGTGGTTGGGTTGCCCGCAATATTGTATTCCCCACTTTTAATACCAACGCCTTTTTTACTGATGCGAGCATAAGCATAGAACCAATGAGGTTTATCAAGAACACCGGCTTTGTGCAGTTCGTTGCCAATGCGTTTTGAAGACCATCCGGGTTCGATGGTAAATTGCCTTTGAGAATCACCAAACTGCAGAGGTTTATCGATGGTGCCTTGATAGTCTGCATATACAAGACCCAGCCCAACCGCTCCAACCACAACTAAAAAAATCAGAAATCGCCACATGGTGCCTGGTTAACTAAGAGGGTTGATACGATGGCCTGCTCTGAAGATCAGAAAAATAACCGAACATTTTAAAACCAAGCCTGACATTCAGGACACCTGACCGAATATCAAGGTTCCGTTTGTACCACCAAACCCAAAGGAATTTGACATGGAGACTGACAACTTTGCCGAACGACTTTTATGCGGCACATAATCCAGATCGCAACCGTCCCCTGGGTTATCAAGGTTTATGGTTGGTGGGGCAATTTGATCTTTCAAAGCCAACACACTGAACACAGCTTCTATGCCACCGGCACCGCCGAGCAAGTGACCCGTCATACTTTTTGTAGAGCTCACCAACAGTGAGTCTGTATGTTTCGCAAACACAGTTTTTACCGCCATGGTTTCGGCCAGATCGCCTGCCGGGGTCGACGTGCCATGTGCGTTTAAATAACCAACATCACTTGGAGCAAGATTGGCATTTTTTAACGCAGCCTGCATGCACCGCGCAGCACCTTCGCCGTTTTCTGACGGTGATGTCATGTGATGTGCATCTCCGCTCATACCGTAACCGAGCACTTCTCCATAAATAGTGGCCCCGCGTGCTGTTGCATGTTCCAGCTCTTCGAGCACCATAACACCAGCGCCATCGCCTAAAACAAAACCGTCGCGGTCTTTGTCCCAGGGTCGACTGGCAGCGGCAGGATTGTCGTTACGAGTGGACAACGCGCGTGATGCGCCAAAGCCTGCCAAGCCCAACGGGCATGTGGCCATTTCAGCACCACCAGCAACCATAATGTCAGCGTCACCGTATTCGATCATTCTTGCAGCATCACCAATGTTGTGTGTGCCTGTTGTGCAAGCAGTCACAACACAAACGTTTGGACCTTTGTATCCAAACTTGATCGACAGGTTGCCGCTGATCATGTTAATAATGGTGGAAGGAACAAAAAACGGTGAGACTTTTCGAGCACCGCCATCGAGCAATGCCTTGTGTTGAACTTCTATGTTTGGCAGTCCGCCAATGCCGGAACCGATGGCAACACCAACACGTTCCAGATCGAGCCCGTCAGCGTCTTCCAAACCAGCGTCCTGGATGGCTTGCATGCCAGCGGCAACACCAAAGTGCACGAAGGTATCCATTTTGCGCGCTTCTTTTTTGGTGAAGTAATCTTCTACATTGAAATTTCTGACTGACGCACTAAATCGAGTGTTGAAACTTGATGCGTCGAAGTCTTCGATAGTACGAACACCTGAAACGCCAGCTTTTATGTTTTCCCAGGATTCACTCACCGTGTTGCCAACCGGCGTGACCAAACCCATGCCAGTTACCACAACGCGTCGTTTTTTCGAAGGACGCTGATCCAAAACAGTTTCATTCACAGGACGATCTGCCACGAGATTCCAATTCGGTTAAGTTCTGGTTAGTTTAACGTGAAGCAAAGTGCTTACTTTTAGAAAAAACAAAGCCGCGCAACTCCAATCGGGTACAGCGCGGCTTCGACTTGTTCAAGACAGTGCTTTGCGTATTAATAAAGCAACAGGCCCATGCTGCACACATGCCCTGACCTCACGAAAGCCCTAACATTGCAAACGCCCGGTTATTACAAACAATACGAAAGGCGACTTAAACGCAAGAGGCGATTTAGCCAATGTGTGCGTTAACGTAGTCAACAGCCTGTTGCACGGTCGTGATTTTCTCTGCTTCGTCATCTGGGATTTCGCATTCGAACTCTTCTTCGAGCGCCATGACCAGCTCAACGGTGTCAAGCGAATCAGCGCCAAGGTCCTCAACAAATGAAGCCTTGTTAGTGACTTCCTCTTCCTTAACACCCAATTGCTCAACGACAATCTTTTTGACGCGTTCGTCGATACTGCTCATTTTGGAATTAACCTCCGAAAAATTGGCGACCATACCCTTGCCGCATAATATTGCGGTCATTGACCGCGTGTTCAGTCGCGGTTAAGCGCCGCGCCGCTATTGTATTGAACTGTCATTGCCAGCGCCAGTGGAAACTGGCTGCCGTCAAACGGCTCACTGCAGATTTTACCCTGCTTAAGACAAGATTATGGTGTTAAATCGGATTTTCAATGGCAAATTTTGTCTATTTAAGCTTGACAGGACAAAATCTTGACGTCTGTTAAGAAACCCGCGCCGGGCGCTCGCGGCAGCTCACACCGCTATTGCATGTACATGCCGCCATTGACGCTCAGCGTGTGTCCAGTAATGTATGCAGCCTTTTCAGATGCCAAAAACAGACACGCTTCAGCGATGTCGTCGGGTGTACCAAGCCGACCCAATGCAATGTCACTGGTGATGCGCGCCTTTTGCTCATCTGACAATGCATTCGTCATATCTGACTCGATAAAGCCCGGTGCGATTGTGTTTACAGTGATACCTCGAGCACCAAGCTCTCTGGCCAGCGATTTTCCAAAGCCAATCATGCCAGCCTTGGCGGCGGCGTAATTCGATTGTCCTGCATTACCTGTCTGGCCCACCACTGATGCAATATTGATGATGCGCCCGGTGCGTGCTTTCATCATCGGTTTGATGGCCAATTTACTGAGCCGAAAAACACTGCTTAAGTTAGTGTCGATGATGGCATCCCAGTCTTCTTCTTTCATGCGCATGATCAAATTATCACGCGTAATACCGGCATTGTTAACCAGCACGGTGACAGCACCATATTGCTCTGTTATGGCACTCATCAAGGCTTCGCTTGCGCCTTCATCATTAACATTAAACTTCATACCAGTACCGGTAATACCTGCGGCGCTGAATCTCTCAGTAATTGCTTGCGCACCTGCATCGCTGGTTGCAGTACCCACAACAGTGGCTCCCGCATCACCCAACTTATCTGCAATAGCTTTACCAATACCGCGACTAGCGCCAGTGACAAGAACGATTTGATTATTCATAGGTTTGACTCAATGTTAGTGCCGCTTGTTACGCGTTTGCAGCCAAGGCATCTAATGCGGCTTGCATGGTTTCAGGTGATTCAGTTGGTTGGTGTGGCAACGCTCGATCAATTCGCTTACCTAATCCGCAGAGCACTTTACCAGGGCCGACTTCCAGCACGCTGCTTACGTTATAGTTTGACTTAAGCGCCTGTACCGATTGCGTCCATAACACAGGACTAAAAACATGTGAACGCAGAGACTTTAACAAGGCATTTAAATCAGCAGGTGCACTGGCCTGTGCATTTTGCACAATCGGGATGGCAGGCTCACTCCAGTTAATAGCATCTATAAGCGTGACCAACTGCGAGCCGGCATCATTCATTATAGAACTGTGATTAGGCACACTAACAGCGAGCATGATGGCTTTTCGCGCGCCACGTTCCTTGGCTAATTCAATGGTTTTTTCTAATGCATCAATATGGCCTGATATAGCCACCTGCCCTGGCGCATTAAAATTTGCAGCTTCGGATACACGCGCACCGGTGGTGTCAGCGCAGACTTTAATGACTTCCTCATCGTCCATACCAATAAGGGCAGCCATTCCCCCCTCACCTTCAGGAACTGCCGTGGCCATGATTTCGGCCCGACGTTTTACCAGTGTTAAACCATCTGCAAACGGCAGGGCACCACAGGCCACCAAAGCTGCAAACTCGCCAAGACTATGCCCGGCGACCACGGTTGGCGCTGGCATACCGGCTTGTTGTAGCGCACGCCAAATAGCAATGTCACTAATGAACATTAGCGGTTGAGTGATTCGTGTGTCGGCTAGTTTTTCAGCAGGCCCGTTTTGAGCCAGCTGCCAATAGTCGGTGGAAAGCACATCAGCGGCTTCGCTAAACGTGTCGCTTACAGCAGAGTGGGCCTCAGAGAGCTCCTTTAGCATACCAACGCTTTGCGAACCCTGGCCCGGAAAAACAGCAGCAAAATTCATCGGATTGTCTCCAGTTGTTAATTGAAACTAATTGAACCTGATTTAAACTAGTGTTGCTTCAAGCCAAGTACATCAGTCATGTCATACAGACCTGCACTCTGAGCATTTAACCAATGCGCAGCCCTTACCGCACCACGAGCAAAAGTCATTCGGTCATTGGCTTTATGGGTAATTTCTAAACGTTCGCCGTTGCCGGCATATAAAACAGTGTGCTCACCAATAATGTCACCAGCCCTGACGGTGGCGAAGCCTATGGTTTTTGGATCACGAGCGCCGGTGATACCTTCGCGCCCATAAACGGCGCATTGTTTTAAATCTCTATTGAGCGCATTGGCGACCGCGTTGCCCATTGCCAGGGCCGTACCCGACGGCGCATCCACTTTATGGTGATGATGAGCTTCGCTGATTTCTACATCGTAGTCATCACCCAAAGCTTTAGCGGCCTGAGCAAGCAACGATAATGCGACAGTGACACCGATGCTGTAGTTAGCAGCAAATACAATAGGTATTCCGGTTGCAGCTTTTTGAAGTGTGGTTATCTGCTCATCAGTGAAGCCGGTGGTACCGATAACAATACGTTTGCCAGACCCCTTTAACGTTTCCAGTAATGCCAGGGTAACAGCCGGTGCAGAAAAATCGATGATAGTGTCAAAATCGCTTAGCGCAGCACCAACAGAATCGACAACACTGACACCGGTGGCATCCCCGCCGCTCAAGACACTGGTATCAACGCCAATGCTGGCTTGGCCTGGCGCATCGATAGCAGCACTGATGCGGGTGTCGGGTCTTTCGGCAACCGCTGTCAGCAATTGCCGACCCATACGACCAGCTGCACCATTGATGGCAATGTTTACTTGAGTTTCAGACACACGTATTTCTCTGTTGGTTAGGCATTCTTGTTAAGTGAGCTTATTAAGCATATTTGTCAAGAGAGGTCACTAAGCAATGTCTGCAATGCCGCTTCATCAAACACCGGCACGCCAAGACTTTCTGCTTTAGTGACTTTGGAGCCTGGTGACGCTCCTGCGTAAACGGCGGTGGTTTTTTTGGATACACTGCCACTGACTTTTGCGCCCAGACGCTGCAGTTGTTGTTTAGCCTCATCTCTTGTCATACTGGTAAGGGTACCGGTTAACACGTAAGTATTTCCTTCCAGCACAGGATCGATATCTTCTTTTTCAAAAACCGGAAAGTTAACCCCTTGGCTAATAAGGCCATCGACCATACGACGATTCTCATGCTGAGCGAAAAACGCAAGCACACTCGACGATGCCACAGGACCAATGTCATCCACAGCAGTTAACGCAGCTTCGTCTGCCGCCATCACAGCCTCTAGTGATCCGAAGTGATCAGCCAAACTGGCCGCGCCTGTTTCTCCAACTTCGCGAATACCTAAAGAGAAAATGAAACGCCCCAGCGTTGTTGTTTTAGATGTCTCTATGGCTTGCACAAGATTAGTGGCGGATTTTTTTGCCATCCGTTCAAGGCCAGACAACTGTTCAACCGTCAGTGTGAATAAGTCATCCAGTGAAGACACCAGACCCGCATCGGCGATTTGCTCAACCAGCTTGTCGCCTAAGCCATCAATATCCATTGCGCGCCTGGAGGCAAAATGTTTGATGCCTTCACGCCGTTGCGCATCGCAGGTCATACCGCCTGTGCATCGCGCAACAGCATCACCATCAGCGCGCTCTACCGGTGAACCACACACGGGGCACTTTTTTGGCAACTGCACTTTACGCGCACCTTTTTTTCGCTTGTCCATCACCACGCGCGCGACTTCTGGAATAACGTCACCGGCTCGACGAACTATAACGGTGTCTTTGGGACGCACGTCTTTGCGCTCTATTTCATCCATATTATGCAAGGTGGCATTGCTAACGGTGACGCCACCAACAAACACAGGTTCAAGCCGCGCTACGGGTGTTAACGCTCCGGTGCGACCAATCTGGAACTCAACATCGAGCAACACTGTTTGCGCTTCCTCTGCAGGAAATTTTTGAGCGATGGCCCAGCGGGGTGCGCGAGACCGGAAACCAAGCTCACGTTGCTGTTGCATATCATCGACTTTAAATACCACGCCATCAATGTCGTAACCCAATTTCGGACGACGCTTCAGGATTGACTCATAAAAGGCAAAACAGGCTTTTGGACCAGCGCATCGTTTTATCTCAGGGTTTATCGCAAAGCCTAACTTTCCCAACCACTTTAGTGTTGCAAACTGGCCCGCAGGCGCCTCAACGCCCTGCACTTCACCTAAGCTATAAACATAAATAGAGAGCTTGCGCTTTGCTGTCTTGCGCGAGTCCAGCTGGCGCAAAGAACCGGCTGCTGCATTTCTGGGGTTAACAAACGGTTTTTCGTTAGCGCTGTTAAGCGCTTTATTGGCGCTTTGAAATGCCGCGGTATCCATAAACACTTCACCCCGAACTTCAAGTACAGCCGGCGGTTTTTTTGTCCGCAGCTTTAACGGCACCATGGAAATAGTACGGATGTTCTGCGTTACATTTTCGCCTGTTGTGCCATCACCTCTGGTCGCCGCTTGCACCAACACACCCAGCTCATATCGCAAACTGATTGCCAGCCCGTCGAGCTTGGGCTCAGCCAGATAGTCGACATTTTCAGCGTCACCGATTTCAAGGCGCTCTTTGACGCGCCGATCAAAATCACTTAGCTCTTCAAACGTGAATGCATTGTTTAGTGACAGCATTGGAACGGCGTGGGTCACCTGCTCGAACCCATCCAAAGGTGGTGCACCTACGCGAAGCGTGGGGGAATCCGGACTACGCAGTTGCGGATTGTCGGCTTCCAGACGTTCAAGTTCTTTAAAAAGAGCGTCGTACTCTGCATCACTGATGCTTGGATCATCAAGCACGTGATATCGGTAAAGATGATCGTTTAGCGTATCCCTGAGAGCGGCAACCTGCTTTTGCGCCTTAGCATTCAAAATTTTCCTTGCTTAAGCAATTCTGAAGAGAAAGCTCTGAAAAAGAATCATGGCAACAGATAACACTGGCAGATGTTAAGACGGAACACTACTGAAATATTTCTGACGGTGCATGTACTCGTATATCCCTTCACGCATGTGCTGCACGGTTTGCTTGCTTAAGGTGCTGCGATCTGCATCAAGCACTGTCGCACCCATGGCATCGGCAAGTTCATGGGCCTCGCTTAACAGTACTTCAAAAGCAACATCAGCAGCAACCGGCCCCGGTAACTGAAGAATTAACGAAATTCCCGGTGTTTGAAAACTATCAACATCCTTTACGTCGAAGGTGCCAGGCATCACTAACTTGGCAATTGAAAATACTGTTTGACCTTCGTGCATAGAGTGAAAAATGTTCATATCGCCAAAGTGGTACCCGCGTTGCTCAAATTGTTCGAGCAAGTGCGCACCATTCATCAGCTGTCCCTCTGGGGCAACAACGTGCAGGGACACAATTTTGCTGGCGTACTGCTGCGGCTTGGTTTCGGTGTCGACATTAACGGCATCAACGCGAGCGCGACGGCGCGGATCCAGCTTACTGCCTATGGCTTCAATTTTTGAAGAGATGCCTCCAAAGCCTGTGCTCGCATTATTTGCTGTTGAACGCTTTAGCTTTGAGGGGGCCTGACCGCCCGGTCGCTGTAGTGGATCGCCCAGACCATCGTTAAGGTCTTCGTCAGTGACGAAATTATCACCAAGGGGATCAGCAAAACCGTCGTCACCCATCTCCCCCATGAGAGGGTCAGCGCTCTGCTGAGCACCTTGTTGGGTACCCATGTTTTGCGAATCTGAGCGAGCATCCTTGTTGCCCGAGCGATTCAGCGCAGCATCCTGACGGCGAGAGGTTTTGGGTTGTCGCCCTGACAGATACAGTAGTACCAGTATGGCGATACCTGCGAAGATTAGAATCCAGCGAAGATTTTCCATCTAATATTTACCCATCTAATGTTTACCCACACCTCGGTTTAGCCACCGGGGATTGCTCAAGGATTGCGGTAGTTACGTTACGCGCCAGCAAGTTCGGCGGCTTCCTGAACATCGACGGACACAAGCCGCGATACTCCCGGCTCGTTCATGGTGACGCCCATCAATTGTTCTGCCATTTCCATGGTCACTTTGTTATGCGTTATAAAAATGAATTGTACACGCTCTGACATTTCCTTGACTAGCGCGCAGAAACGACCCACGTTGGCATCATCCAGTGGCGCATCAACCTCATCGAGCATACAAAACGGTGATGGATTGAGTTCGAAAAATGCAAAAACCAACGCAACTGCCGTCAGCGCTTTTTCACCACCGGATAGCAATTGAATGTTACTGACTCGTTTGCCCGGAGGTTGAGCAGACACGCTCACGCCGGTACTAAGTAAATCATCACCAGTAAGTTGCAATGACGCTTTGCCGCCACCAAACAAGCGAGGAAAAAATTCCTCTACTTTAGCGTTAACAGCATCAAATGTTTCTTTAAAACGGGTGCGTGTTTCACGATCAATTTTTGCTATGGCATGTTCAAGGGTTGCCAGCGCATCGGATACATCAGCGTGCTGCGTATCCAAATATTCTTTACGCCCTGCTTGCTCAGCAAGTTCATCAATGGCGGCCAGATTAATCGGCCCCAATCGAGAAATGCGTTGTTCAAGCTTTTGCAAGTCATCTTCCCAGGCTTCAACCGTTGCACCCTCTGGCATTTGTTCGGCTAAAGCGGCTATGTCGTATTCGTTTTCGGCCAGCTGTTCTTCAATGGTTTTAAGCCGCACTAACACTTCCTGACTGGCTATTTGCTCTTGCTGTAAGGCTTCGCGCTTTTTCTGTGCTTCGCTATCGTGCTCCAGGCGCGATTGCTCGTGCTCGCGTAAGCGCAGCTCAACGTTATCCAGTTGCGATCGCGATTGGGTTAACGCGGTTTCAGCCGCCAGACGGCTACCAAGATTGTCTTTCAAGCTGGCTTCAAGCGCGGTAAGCGGATCTTCATCCTGACTCGACAGCAATTCGTTCAACATAGCCTGTCGTGTGGTTAGCTGCTCTATTCGAGACGTCATGCGTTCAAGGTTGTTTGCCGTAGCCTCTCTCGAACTGCGCATGGACTCAACACGAATAGCCAGTTCCTGCCCGGCATCGCGATCAGCTTCAGCGCGTCGTCGCGCATCATTTAATGCGTTCTGCAAGCTTGACTGCTCATCAGAAAGTTGTTGTTTCTCAGCCTCCAGGGATTCAAGTTGCTTTAAAGCCTCACTGCGATTCTTTTTGGCTAGCTCAACGCTTTCTGTATCCTGTGATGTGAGTGCTGTGACTTCGGTTAGCTCTTCATCGAGTTGGGCGATGCGACTGGTTTGCTGATCATGTCGCTGACGTTGCGACAACAAAGCTGACTTGATATCAGAAAGGCCTCGAACTGCGTCATTAAAACTGTGTTGCAGGGTTTCCCGACGGGTTTCGTGTTCACTGAGTTGCTTGGTTGAACCGGCAACGCGTTCTTCCTGATCTTTAATGGCGGCTTCCAGTTCGTCAAGCTCCGTGCGAAGTTCAGTGATTTCTGTTTCACGCAGCAGCACGCTGTCTTGTGAATCAGCACGTGCAATTCGTAACCATTGACGCCCTAACCACAAGCCGTCTTTAGTAATAACCGATTCGCCCTCGCTCAGCGACTGACGTTGTGTCAATGCTTGCGCCAGAGTATCAGCTGCGTGCACACCGACCATCAAATCATTTAAAGCAACATCACCTTTGACTTTGCCGCGAAGCTCGGTTGGTTTTGCACTGGTGGTATCGGCTTGCCCATTGAGGAGCGTTAGTTGAGCCGCTGGAACATCGTTCAGACAACGCTCTATTGCATCACTACCATCAACAACGATGGCTTCCAAATGCGATCCCAACACCAATTCAACCGCCTTCTCCCAACCAGGCTCAGTGCTGATGGTTTGCGCGAGCTTGGGCCGTTGATCTAACTCGTTCATGTGCAGCCACGCATCAGCAGCGCTGCTGTCTGGCTCCAGGGCCGCTTGTTGTAATACTTCCAGTGAGGCCAGTCGACCCAATTTCGATTGCGCATTGGCGCGCGACTCGTTTAGCGCAAGTGTTTCACGCCTGATGGTCTCTCTGAGTATTTTTTGTTTCTCAAGACTTTGTTCTACGCCTTTTTGCAGCCGCTGTTCTTCTGCAACAGCCGTGAGCTCTTCAGCCATCGACACTTCAATCAACTTTGCAACCGCGCCCATATCCAATGTGGATTTTTCGGACTGCAGCTTTTCCAAACGACTGTTGGCGTTACCCATACTGCGCTCAAACTGCTCGATATTATTGCGCTCGATTTGTGCCTTGCGATTAGCATCGGCGTGTCGCTGATTGAACGCATCGTGCCTTGTGCGCCATTCAGACAGTTCTTTCTCTGCGCGCGTCAGCATCTCTGCTGATATGCGTTGCGACTCTTTTAACTTATCAAATTCAGGTTGATCATTTGACACCACATCGTCAATTTCTTTTATGCGTTTGGTGTCGTCTTCGACGTGTTGTTTTGCTTCTGCAAGTGAGCGATCAACCTCGGCTAACTCTTGCGATTGTTGGCGGCGAGACTCCTTAGTGTGCTCAATAGTCTGTTCGATTCGAGAAACTTCCGACCCTATCCGATAATAATTGCCCTGGGTTTCATTAAAGTTGTCTGTGGCTTCGGTTTGTTGCACCCGCGCTTGTTCGATGGATGCTTCAGTGGCACGTAACTCCGAGACTACTGCCTCAAGTTCCTTTTCTTTCTTGGCAATATTGGCCGACTGATTATCACGCGAATCTATATAGCGTTGTCGACGCAGTGCCAATAGCTCGCCGCGTTTTTCCCGCTCCTCAGTTTTCAAGGTTTGAAAACGTTCGGCGGTGGAAGCTTGTCGCTTTAAATGAGCCAGCTGTTTATCGACCTCTTCGCGCAAATCATCCAGTCGGTCAAGGTTATCGCGAGTGTGTCGAATCCGGTTTTCAGTTTCACGGCGACGTTCTTTGTACTTTGAAATCCCAGCCGCTTCTTCCAGATAGACTCGCAGCTCTTCAGGCTTTGCATCAATAAGACGAGAGATCATGCCTTGTTCGATAATGGCGTAGCTGCGCGGCCCAAGGCCTGTGCCCATGAAAATGTCGCGAATATCACGACGTCGGCACCGGGTGTTGTTGAGCAGGTATTTGGATACACCTTCGCGGGTGACTTCACGGCGTATGGATATTTCGGCGTAGGCTGCGTACTCGCCACCAAGTGAACCATCGGAATTATCGAATACTAATTCGACAGAGGCCTGACCCACCGGCTTGCGGCTGGAGGAACCGGTGAAGATGACATCGTCCATGGACTCGCCACGCAGGTGTTTGGCAGACGACTCTCCCATGACCCACCGCACGGCGTCTATGGTATTCGACTTACCACATCCATTCGGACCCACAATACCGACCAGTGATGTTGGCAACTTTAAGTCGGTTGGATCGACAAACGATTTGAACCCTGCTAGCTTGATTCGTGTCAGGCGCATTTATGCAATAGTTTTCCCAGACAAAATATTCTCACGCACAGCAAAACACACTTATACAATGAGTCTGCATGGGCGCATATTGTACTGCCTTTTTGCGCTGACACCACCATTGCTTTTAAGACTATTATTGGGTTATGACATCCATCGGATTTATTGACGCCACGCGCTACCTTGGCCGAGGGTGGAAGTTGGTGCGCCAGCCAGGCCTGCGACGATTTGTTTTGGTGCCGCTGGTGATTAATCTACTGGTATTTGGCCTCTTAGGCTGGCTGCTGTTTGGCAAGGTGTTTGACTGGATGTCCTCCTGGGCGTTATTTGAACGATTTGATCATTTTGCTATCGTCGCATTTGTTAGGCAGATTTTACAATTCTTAGTTGGAAGCGTTCTGTTTGGCACACTGGTTTACGTGTTTACGCTGGTCGCCAACCTGATTGGCGCGCCTTTTAATAGCTTGCTTGCAGAACGCGTCGAATTGCATTTGACCGGTCAATCTGCGAACAGCGATCCGTCGTTTGCATTTTTGGTAAAAAGTATTCCAAAAACACTACGCTCGGAAATTTCCAAACTGATATATCTTGCACTGTGGATAATTCCATTACTACTGCTTAGCTTTATTCCCATCATCAATATTGCAGCGCCGTTTATTGTTTTTGCATTTGGAGCATGGATGTTTGCGCTGGAGTACATTGACTATCCGATGGGTAATCACGGCAGCTTCTTTAAAGAGGTCAAAACGACAATGAGGGCCAGACGACCCATGGCCTTGGGTTTTGGATTTGTAGTGGCTGTGTTTAGCATCATACCGCTAGTCAACTTGATCATCATGCCCATTGCCGTTGCAGGTGCTACTGCACTCTATGTGGAACAATTAAAATGATAATGCTCAATTTCTATACAATTCTTTTGCAAAAAATCAAGCCCGGTTTTCACTATTCGTGTTGGTTTAGCGCGATGTTGGTAACGAGCGTGCTAAACAGTGCTCATGCCAACACACTTAACATCGGCCCGTTTGAGCACGACCCGGTACCTGGCGGTATCGCGATTGTAAATCTTGGCATCGCGACCGACACCACGCCGCCAACCGTGACTTTGGGTGTGCGTCCAGTGGCTGTCATGGAAAACAACAAGCAGTGGTATGCCATTGTGGGCGTATCACTATCGACCAAAGCCGGCAAACACCAGTTGGCAGTACATTCGGGCGACACGAAAATGATCATCGATTTCGATATCGAGGACAAGCAATACGAAGAGCAACGCATCGTTATTAAGGATAAGCGCAAGGTAAATCCAGCACCTTATGATATGGAGCGTATAAACAAGGAAAATGTACGTATAAAAGAAGTTAAAGCGTACCGTTATAAAGAGTTACTCAGCGATAAATTTCAAATGCCATTAGAAGGCATACTTACCAGCCCGTTTGGTTTGCGTCGATTCTTTAACGATCAGCCCCGCCGTCCACACGGTGGAATCGACATCGCTGGTGATAACGGAACACCTGTGTACGCGCCGGCAACCGGATTAGTGGTGGAAACAGGCGACTACTTCTTTAACGGTAACTGTATTTTTCTTGAGCATGGATTAGGCTTGCAAAGCTTTTATGCTCACTTAAGTAAAATTCATGTGAAGCCTGGTGACAAAGTCAACGCGGGTGATTTAATTGGAGAGGTCGGTGCTACCGGACGGGTTACCGGACCACATTTACACTGGTCGGTTGGTTTGAATGGAACGTGGGTGGATCCGAACTTATTACTTGAAGATTAAACCAAAGTGCGCTGCAGGACCCCTGACCCGCAAGAATCAATCGTCAAAGTATTCTGCGTGCTTATTTCGAATGCCCTCTATTGTTGCGTCCAATCGAGAAAGATGGACCATCCCGGCATCTACAGCACCTTGTGCATCGTTGCTGGTCACCATTTTTGCAATGGTTATATGATCGTCAAGTAGCTGGTCCAGTTCTTCACTCCGTGCAGCCAAACCAAGAACGCAAAGCCTGTCGACTTTGGCTTTGTTCTCAGAGATAACATCAAAAGCAAAATCAGTTTTTGCCATTTGGCACAGCGACTCATGAAACTCATAGTCAAGCAGCCGAAAGCTCGGGTAATCACTCTCTTTTACTGCACTCGTCTGATCAACTATTTGCTTTTCTAATTGCCTGGCCGATTTTTTGTCGCATAGACTGGCAGCACGACGCAGTACTTCAGCTTCCAGAGCAGCTCTGACAAACCTGGCCTTAGTAATGGCCATAATTGAAAAGCGCTTAACTTCAGTGGCTTTTTGCGGTCTTATGAGCAGTAGATCGAGGTGCTCTAAACGACTGAAAGCATCTCGCACAGGTTGGCGCGACACACTGAACAAACCCGCAATTTCAACTTCTGAAATTTTTGCACCAGGCAGCAAACGCATGGAGACAATTTCGTCATACAGATAGTCGAAAACCAAATCGACAGTGGTGCGACGTTCGACAGATTTTAGATTTCGCGCCATGATGGCCTTCCAGGGTTGATGACGTTTGCACCGGTTCAAATACTAGTATACCATTCGCGGCAGCCAAGCCCAAATCGTACATAGTCGCCCAATTACCGCTTGATAACTGCATGATTTGCGTCGAGTGGGTGGAAAATGTGCACTGGGGCAAGTTTTGCGGTTGGTCTATATTGATTGGCAATTTCTGGAGAGTGCATGTCCGGCGTTAAGCTAGAAAATGGCGTTAAGCTAGAGAAAGTAGTGAAGTGCTATGGAAAGCTCGAAGTCGTGCACGGCATTGATTTGGAAGTGGCAGAAAAAGAATTTGTGGTTCTGGTTGGACCTTCAGGATGTGGAAAGTCCACCACTTTGCGAATGATAGCCGGGCTGGAGGACATAACCGATGGCACCATCAGCATTCATGATCGTGTTGTCAACAGAGTCGCGCCAAAAGATCGCGATGTGGCGATGGTGTTCCAAAACTACGCGCTATACCCTCACTTAAAAGTATTTGAAAATATCGCTTTTGGTCTGCGGATTCGTAAAGAGCCAAAAGATAAAATTCAAAGTACAGTGGAAGAGGTCAGTGAAATTCTCGGGCTGACACCTTATCTAGACAGACGCCCGGCCGAGCTATCCGGTGGTCAGCGACAACGTGTCGCTATGGGACGCGCCATCGTACGGCATCCAAAAGTATTCTTATTCGATGAACCCCTGTCAAATTTGGACGCAAAACTGCGCACGCAAATGCGCGCCGAAATCAAACAACTGCACAAACGACTGGGCGCAACATCTGTTTATGTGACACACGATCAAGTAGAGGCCATGACTTTGGCTGATCGTATTGTTGTGATGAACGATGGCTTCATTGAGCAAATTGGTACACCAATGGAACTGTTCGTTAACCCGGCCAATACTTTTGTTGCCAGCTTTATTGGTTCTCCACCGATGAACCAATTCCCGGCCATAGTAAAAGCAACATCAGAAACAAGTATGCAAGCGATGGTTAACAATACCGCGTTTACCCTACTGGAAAATCCTGGCGTTAATGACGGTCAAAAGGTTATCATTGGTATTCGCCCCGAGCACTTAACATTGACAAGTACAGCCAACGCGGCATCCATTCCTATCACGCTTAACTTAGTGGAACCTCTTGGCTCAGAAGCTTTACTGCATGCCACCATTGAAGAACACCCCGTTATTATTAAAACCGAAACACACGGTAATATCGACCACCTTAATGATCTGTCTACAGTATATGCACCGGCAGAACTTGTTAGCGTCTTTGACGCAGACACAGGTCTTGCCCTGACAGGTCATCGCACCACATGATCAACGATCCAAAAAAGCGCCATGCAGTGAGTGATGCGCCGCGCAAGCGAAGCTTTAAGCAGAAGCTGAGTTGGTTCGTGGATCATGTAAAGAACGAATGGCAAATCTACCTGATGCTTGCGCCCGCAATCATTTGGTTTATCGTGTTTCTCTACAAGCCCATGTATGGGCTGCAAATCGCCTTTAAAGACTATTCAATTTTTCGCGGCGTTGCGGCGAGCCCATGGGTTGGCTGGGAGCATTTCCAGACGTTGTTTGGCAACGATCAATTTATTCGTGCTTTCTGGAATACGATAAAAATAAGCGCACTCAATTTACTGTTTGGGTTTCCTGCGCCCATTATCCTTGCGCTGATGTTTAACGAAATTATTAACGCGACATACAAACGTTTTGCCCAAACAATCGTCTACCTGCCGCATTTTATTTCGTCGGTAATCATCGCCGGCATTGTAACCACCGCTTTTTCACCCACGGCAGGCATCGTGAACACAATTCTAGAGTGGTTTGGTTATGACTCTATTTACTTTCTGACCAAACCTGAGTGGTTTCGCCCAATTTTCGTTGGCACGGGTATTTGGCAAGAAGCGGGATTCGGTTCTATCGTGTTTTTAGCAGCTATCGCTGGTGTTAACCCATCCCTTTATGAAAGCGCGGTTGTTGACGGCGCCAGTCGTTGGCAAATGATGTGGAAAATAACCCTGCCGTGTATTTTACCGACCATCCTGATTATGCTTATTATTCGAATAGGTAACATCATGGAGGTTTCATTTGAAATGATCATACTGCTCTACCAGCCAGCAACCTACGTAACAGCAGATGTGGTCAACACGTGGGTATACAGGCAAGGATTGCAAAATGGCCAATACGATGTTGCCGCCGCTGCAGGATTATTCAACGCAGTCGTGGCCTTTGTGCTGGTCATGGTTGCCAATACTCTGTCCAGACGCTATATGCGTACTTCATTGTGGTAGATGATTAAATGGCTGCCATGAACATGAATCTATACTCGCGCGGCGATAAGCTATTTGCCATAGCGGTTGCCGTACTCATTGGCCTGTTTTCGGCCGCGACGTTTTATCCGTTTATATATATCGCGGCCGTATCGTTTAGTTCAGGCTTTGCTGCAGCTGCAGGAAAGGTCGTCCTGACGCCAGTGGAATTCACCATGGATGCCTACAAGTACATCCTGACCGACTCGGACTTCTGGCGTTCTTATCTCAATACTTTTATTTACACTATTGGCGGTACGTTAGTAAGCTTGCTTATAATTATTCCTGCAGCTTACGCCCTTTCAAGGCCACAGCTTATCGGTCGCCGATTCTGGAATCTGTTTGCCGCATTTACCTTGTGGTTCAATGCAGGCCTGATTCCGTTTTTTCTAAACATGCGCGACCTTAACCTGCTGGATAGTTACTTCGGCATTATCATCGCATTTGCGGTTAATGCATTCAATCTGATTTTATTACGCAATTTTTTCGAGTCACTTCCGCAGAGTTTCGAAGAAGCAGCTCGCATGGACGGCGCCAATGACTTTCAGATTCTATGGAAAGTCTATGTGCCCTTGTCAAAACCTGCCATCGCAACCATTACCTTGTTTTGCATAGTGTCACGATGGAATGGCTTCTTCTGGGCCATGGTGCTGTTACAAAGCCAGGAGAAAATTCCTTTGCAAGTGTATTTGCGGCACACCCTTGTAACCCTGTCAGACGACCAGGAATTCACGGCAACACTGTCGTCGCAGCCATACAGTGCGGAATCGGTGACTGCTGCGATCATCGTCTGTTCAATAATTCCGGTTCTGATTATCTACCCGTTTATTCAGAAGTACTTTGAGAAAGGCATACTCATGGGTGGAGTTAAGGAGTAACAAAGTTTTATTATCCAGGAGGTTAAATGCTAACTGCTAGTCAAAGCGTCCTGGTTTTTAAGAGAAAGCGCAGTAAAAACTGTGTAATAGTAATCGTGCTAGGAAATATGTAGAGTATTTGATGTACAGCAAAGTCAGTACAGCAGAGTTAGTACAGCGGTCCCGGTACAGCGATCTCGGTACAGCGGTCTTGGTACAGCGGTCTTGGTACAGCGATCTTAGTACAGCGGTCTTAGTACAGTAATCTTTGAAAGTAGAAAACGCGCTGTAGAAAACGTACAGCAGCTTAAACACCAACCACTTAGGAGAGTTAACAATGAAATTGCGTTACTTAGTAACGGCCATGTTCGCTTCCTCGACACTTTCGTCAGGGGCAATGGCTACTGACGATTATAAAATAGTCGATGAGCCTCTGGAGCTGAGCATCCAGATGAACCATGCGCGTTATCCCGTGTATAAAGAAGACTGGCCAGTAGAGATTGAAGCAAGAGAGCTGACCAACATCCATCTCAAAGACGTCACCATTGGTGCAAACTTACGCACCGATGAAAATACCGGTAAAACAGAAGCACTTAACTTAATGCTCGCTTCTGGAAAAATCCCCGATATTGTTGGTTCCAGTCGGATAAAAGACTTTGTTAACCAATACGGTCCTGAAGGTGCATTTTTACCGCTTAATGATCTTATTGATAAGCATGCACCAAACCTGAAAGCGTTCTTCGAAGAAAAGCCGGAAATAAAGTCAGCACTGTCAGCTGCCGATGGCAATATGTACTACATCCCTTACCTGCCAGATGGCAAGTACGGTCGTGCATTCTTTATCCGATATGACTGGTTAGAAAAACTGGGGTTAGAAGTACCTGAAACGGTAGATGAATACGAAGCCGCACTCCGCGCATTTAAAACTCAAGATCCAAATGGCAACGGTGAAGCTGATGAAGTGCCTTACTTCGCACGTCAGTGGCCTGAACTGATTCGACTGGTAACCTTGTGGGACGGACGTTCTTCGGGCTCTGATACTTATCACGACTTCATGGTTGTAGACGGTGAAATTCAACACCCATACGCTGGCGAAGGCTACCGTGAGGGCATCAAAAATCTTGCTCGCTGGTATGAAGAAGGTTTGATCGATGCAGAAATTTTCACGCGTGGCAGCTCTTCTCGAGAGTTTCTACTGTCTGAAAACCTTGGTGGTGCCACCCACGACTGGTTTGCATCAACCTCAGGTTACAACCGATTATCCGAAAGCATTGATGGGTTTGCCTTCAAAGCACTTGCACCACCTGCTTCTGTATCAGGTAAGCGTATTGAAGAACACCGCCGTATTCCTATCAAGCCAGACGGTTGGGCGATTGGTGGTACCAACAAACACCCAGTTGAAACCATTAAGTACTTTGACTTCTGGTTTACCGAAAAAGGTCGTCGGATGGCTAACTTTGGTGCCGAAGGAAAACAGTACGACATGGTCGATGGCAAAGCCATCTTCAAAGATGAAGTACTCAACAGTGACGAGCCTGTAAACAACCAGCTTTATCAAGTAGGAGCACAACTACAAGCGCGTGGTTATTTTCAGGATTATGACTACGAGACTCAGTGGTCTAACGAATTTGCGTTAGAAGGCATTGCGCTGTATGACGAAGGTGACTACCTGATTGATCAGTTTCTCGGTGTGGCTTTCACTGCTGATGAGCAAAAAGTCTATGACAAGCACTGGGGATCGATTCGTGACTATATGCTTGAACGTCAGCAAGGCTGGATTCTTGGCAACGGCGATGTTGAAGCCGAGTGGGATGACTATCTGGCACAGCTTGAACAGAAAGGTTTAAGCGAGGTTCTTGAGGTGATGAATTCGGCTTATAAGCGTCAATACGCTGAATAAGTTTAGTTGACAGAACTTGGTTTACGAATCTTGGTGAACGAATCTTATTTTGTTGAGACTAGTAAACTAAGACTAATAAACTAAGACTAATAAACTAAGGATTAAAACAAGCAAGCGACTCATGTTGCAAAACATGGGTCGCTAAGCTGGCAGTTTTCGCAATACAAAACCTTCTACCTCTAACCTACGAGTCACTATTTAAGTCATGGCCAACGGCAATTTACCAATGCTTGACGAACCTGCTACAGGCCGGCTTACCATTCAATATTCACCGGTTGCACAAACCGATATTACTGAAAACCCACCGCGCTTCACCTGGTTGCCGACCATCGAAGACTCGGCTCAGTACGTTGTGCGCGTATCAAAAGATGCAAGTTACTCCGCTGCCAATACGCAGATTTTTAACGCAATTGCGCTGAATTTCTTTACACCTGATACCACTCTGGACGCGGGCGAATACGTTTGGTCTTACGCGGTTTGGTCGCCGGATACAAAAGCGGCTGCCAGCAATTGGAGTTCTGATCGCAGCTTCACCATAAAGGCAGAACTACCGGCAACTCCACTACCAAGACGCAAAGAACGTTTTAACAAAGCAAACACAGATCACCCACGTTTGTGGTTGAACAAGGATCGTATTTTAGCGTTTAAAAAAGAGCTTGCAAACAACCCTGGCCATTGCACCTGGGATGTTTTCTATAGTAAGTCTGTTATCCCATGGATGGAACGCGACATTATGAAAGAGCCTGCGGGCTATCCTGATCACAAACGCGTAGCACCCATTTGGCGGCAAACTTACATTGATTGTCAGGAACTAATTTACGCCATTCGGCATTTGGCAGTGGGCGGCCGCATAACTGACGATGGGCAAATGACACAGCGCGCCAAAGATTGGTTACTCGAAGCCGCTTCATGGAACCCGGCGGGTACTACTTCACGTAGCTATACCGATGAATGGGCGTTCAGGGTAAACGGTGCATTGGCGTGGGGATACGACTGGCTTTACGATGAGCTTACACAAGAGGAACGCGACACGGTCAGAACAGCACTGCTGCTTCGCACACGTGAAACCGCCGATCATATAATCAAGCACGCCAACATTCATTTGTTCCCGTTCGACAGTCACGCGGTCAGAGCCGTATCGGCAGTATTGATACCGGCGGCCATCGCACTGCTTGATGATGAACCTGAGGCTGAAGGCTGGCTGAACTATGCAATTGAATTTCTATCCACTGTTTATTCACCCTGGGGTGATGCCGAAGGTGGATGGGCTGAAGGTCCGCACTATTGGATGACAGGTATGGCGTACCTTATTGATGCGCTTAATTTGCTTAAGGGCTATACCGGCATAGACCTCTACCAACGGCCTTTCTTTCAAAAAACCGGTGACTTTCCATTGTTCACTAAAGCACCTGATACGCGTCGCGCAACATTTGGTGATGACAGTACCATGGGTGACCTGCCTTCACTTAAAATTGGTTATAACTTACGTCAGTTTGCCGGTGTTACCGGTAACGGTGCTTATCAATGGTACTACGACGAAATCAAGCGCAACGACCCAGGCACCGAGATGGCGTTCTACAATTACGGTTGGTGGGATTTGAATTTTGATGAACTCGCCTACCAAACTGATTTTCCTATTATTGAAGCCGAAGCACCCGCAGAAGATGATGTGCTTCGATGGTTTAAAGGTACCGGCTGGGTTGCGATACAAACCGGCATGACAGAGCCTGACAAACACATTCAGTTTGTTATGAAGTCATCGAAATTCGGTTCAATCAGCCACAGTCATGGTGACCAAAACGCGTTCTGTTTAGCAGGCTTTGGCGAAGATCTGGCCATTCAGTCTGGTCATTACACCGCGTTTAACAGTTCGATGCACCAGAAATGGCGGCGACAAACTAAATCGAAAAATGCCGTGCTGATAAACGGTAACGGGCAGTACGCGTCTAAAGACAAATCACTTGCCATGCAAGCATCGGGGCAGATTGTTACTGCCGTTCAGCATGATGATCATATCTACATCCAAGGCGATGCAACAGCTGCTTATCAATCACTCACGCCCGAGGTCACCAAAGTTCTGCGTGATGTCTACTTCGTTAACAGTACTTATTTTGTTATTGTTGATGCGATAGATGCTGAAAAGCCGGTCTCAATTGACTGGTTGTTGCATGCCAATGCACCAATGGATTTAGGTGGAACAACTTTTCGGTACACGGGAGAGCGCGCCGGATTCTACGGGCAGATTTTATGGTCAGAAGCAGGCGCTGCAGAACTATCACAATTTACCGACTTCCCTGAAGTTGACGCAGCAGACTACGAAGGCTTGCCTGTAAGCACTTGCTTAACTGCGCGCTACCCTGCTGCTGTGCGTCACCGCATTGCCACGTTGATCGTACCCTACCCGGTATCTGCCCCTCGACGCATCTTTAGTTTTCTCGATGACCAGGGTTACGACTGCGATCTTTATTTAACCGACGCCGATGACCGGAGTTTCAAAATTGTTGTGCCCAAAACGTTTAATGTTGGCACCTGAAGCTGACCAACCAATTAAAAAATTCGTAAAAAGGAAATGCTATGAGTCTGAGTAACAAAACTGCCATTATTTCTGGCGCTGGACGAGATATAGGCCGTGCCTGTGCACTGCGCCTGGCAGAAGAAGGCGCAAATGTCGCCCTCAGTTATCACTCAAGCAGTGACGGTGCGCAAAGCGCGGTTGATGAAATAACCAAAAACGGTGGCAAAGCCATTGCGGTACAGGCTGATCTTAACAAACAAAGCGATATTGATGCTTTGGTCAAACAAACGGTCGATGCTTTCGGTGGGGTTGATATTCTGGTTAACAACAGTGGTGGCTTAATTGCGCGGAAAACCATTGCTGAAATGAGCCTTGAGCACTGGAACGATGTCATGTCATTAAACACCACCAGTATCTTCTTAATGACTAAAGCTTGCCTGCCACACATGAAAAGCGGCGCCATTGTTAATCTGGCATCACTTGCTGGCCGTGATGGCGGCGGGCCTGGCGCTGTTGCCTACGGTGCATCCAAAGGTGCAGTCATGACCATGACTCGTGGCATGGCAAAGGAACTGGGCCCCGAGATTCGTGTTAATGCAATTTGCCCCGGCATGATCGACACAGATTTTCATAATATATTTACTAAACCCGAAGTACGCGCAAATGTAGCAAATGCGACGCCATTAAAACGCGAAGGTTTGCCAGTGGATATTGCTAATCTTGTGTACTTTCTGGCTAGTGATCAGTCAGCGTTTATTACCGGTACAAACTACGATATCAATGGCGGCATTGGCTTTAGTTAAGCTGGTTTAGGTTGCTATTTTAATTTAGCTCAACAAAAAACCGTGTCTTAATTGCTGCCTTGTCCGCCTCCCCGGCCGCCTCCCCGGCCGCCTCCCCGGCCGCTACCCTGGCCGCTTCCCTGGCCGCTTCCCTGGCCGCTTCCCTGGCCGCTTCCCTGGCCGCTTCCCTGGCCGCTTCCCTGGCCAAGAAGGGCAAGGCAGTGCCAGACCTTTTTAAGTATATCCGGGGCAACTGAGCCATCGCGATAATCGGCAAGCCTTGCCGGGGTCAAAGGTGCAATAGCTAAAACCTGCGATATGAATTTAGCGACTGTCTCACCTCTGTATGCTTTTAATAAATCGACATGCTCGTCAGTTAAAACATATCCGCTATGCCATTCAAGGCTGCAAGGCAGTGTCTCTGCTATAGATTCAATTGGCGTATTTTTGTAACAAGAGTCCAACACAAGTGCGTCAACATCGTGAGCAATATCGACTACACCATGTACGTGCGCTTCAATATAGTTATCCAGAGGTTCCAGCTGTAGGGCATTTTTTTCAGCCAGTGTTATAAGCGCCATACGATCATTTGTGCCGAAATGCTCGGGGTTCGTATGACTATCGGGATACGCAAACGTACAGCGACAATTTAGCGCGCAATTTAATCTAAAGTGCGCTGAACCGAAACGCGGGGCTGCCCCGAACTCGCTCTGCTTGTAATTTAAAGCACCGTACTTGGGCCGGAGTGTCGATGGCGCTTGATCATATGCTCCACCAAAAAGCTGCTGTTCCCATTCAAACCGCCGACCACCTTCGTGTGCTGACAAGCTGCCATTGCTGGTGCCAGTTTCGAACTGGGAACGATAGACGCCCTCAGATGCCAAAACAGCCAGCAACGGTTTGTTGTCAATGAGCGTATCGGGATGAAAGTTAAGCGTAACGGATGCGGTTTTTGATAGTGGGGAACCTTGCGATCGAATATAAATACTATCGATCGCACTCTCTATTACTTTTTTCGAATTCAAGCTTGCTTGTGTATATTGGCTTGTTGGACTTTTTTATAAAAAATCATCACGCCTTGGCGTAAAGCTATCGATCAAGGTACCAGGCTTTAGACACACACAGCCATGCACCACGTTAGTCGGGATAACAAAACTATCCCCTGGCCCTACTTCTGTTTCTTTTCCATCAACCGAAAACCGGAATAAACCCGACTCTACAAACGTAGATTGGATATGTGGGTGATTATGCAATTTGCCCTCTGCACCAATTTCTGAAAAACGAAAAGCAACTACCATAAGCTCTTCATGATCAGCCAATACTTGGCGAGTTACGCCAGGGTCGGCTTCAAAAACAGGGAATTTGTTCATACAGTCTCCATCAATTTCAAACTATTTATACACTAACATACTGGCTGATTGAGTTGCACCCGGGGTCTTGTGTGCTGCTTTAACTATTGAGTCAGTGGCGCTTTTTAGCAGCGCGCTTTTTGCCAGACCGCTTAGAGCGCCCGGTGTCTGTGCTCTGAGCTTGCTGGCCGTTCGCCTGTTGATCAGCAGGTTTTCGGTTAGATTGCCTATTACCCGTCTTGTTGGCCTCAGCACGAGATTGTTTTTTACCCTGCCCGCGTTTTTTCTTGTCTGCGCGTTTGGCAAAAGGATTTTCACCTTGTTTAAATTCGATGCGCAGCGGTGTGCCAAACAGGCGCAAGGTTTTTATAAAGTAGTTCATTAAGTAGCGCTGATAAGACGACGGCACTTTATCAATTTGATTACCATGGACCACAATCACCGGTGGATTCACACCACCTTGATGTGCATAACGCAGCTTGATACGCCGACCGTTAGCCAGTGGTGGTTGATGCTGTTGCACGGCAACTTCTAACAGTCGCGTTAGCTTTGGTGTAGGGATATCAAGAAAAGCCGATGCATAGGCCTTATTAATAGACTTAAACAAGTCACCCACGCCAGAGCCATGCAAAGCACTGATAAAATGGATTTTGGTGAAACGTAAAAATTCAACTCGTCGCTCTAGCATCTCTCGCGTGGCTTCACGCTGCTCAGCATCAAGCGTATCCCACTTGTTAATAGCAACAATCAACGCACGGCCCTTTTCAATGGCATATCCCAGCAAGTGCAAGTCCTGCTCCGTGACGCCATCTTCGGCGTCAACTAAAACCACACACACGTTGCAACGATCAACAGCCTGCAAAGTTTTTATAACACTGAATATTTCGACTTTTTCGGATACTTTTCCACGGCGTCTTACGCCTGCAGTGTCGATAAGTTTGTATTGCTTGCCCGCACGCTCAAATGGAATGGCCACTGCATCGCGCGTGGTGCCTGGTTGGTCATAAGCTATTACGCGTTGCTCGCCAACCAGCCGATTAATTAACGTGGACTTACCCACATTGGGTCGACCAACAAACGCAATACGAATATCCTTATTGCGTTCGTATTCAGTTTTCTCTTCGGTATTAAGCGCATCAACATCAATACCCAGCATCTCGCCGGCGGCTTCGATTAAATTATTGATACCACGGTTATGGGAGGCAGCGCATGGCTCTGCACGAGCCAGGCCCAAGGCATAAAAATCGAGCATGGCTTTGTCTTCGCCCACGCCATCGATTTTGTTTACGCACAATAAAACCGGGCCCGCTTCGCGTCGCAGAATATCGGCTATGTCTTCGTCCACTGGATTCAAACCTGCACGGCCATCAACCATGAACACGACCAAGTCGGCTTCGCGTACTGCCTCTAATGTTTGGTCTGCCATTTTGGCATCAAGAGTGTCTGGCTCACCGGACAAACCACCGGTATCAATTACCAGATACGGCCAATCACCAACTTTGCCATCGCCATATTGTCGATCACGCGTCAGGCCTGGCATGTCGGCCACGAGCGCATCTTGGGTGCGCGTAAGCTTGTTAAAGAGCGTGGACTTGCCGACGTTCGGCCGACCCACTAATGCGATGACCGGTTTCATTTAATTTACTGCGTGAGTTTTACTGTGTGACTTTACTCTTGGACATGACTACTCATGACCTAACGACTCATGACCTAGCGACTCAGGCCGGACCTGCGCCGGTTATTGCGGAGGAAGCAAGGCGGTAACAGAGCCATCTTCAGCTTGTACAAATATGCGCTCTGCTGTTGGAATGATTTCTGGAAAAATAGCTTTTTTGGCCACTTTGTTCCGACCAAGCAAACGCCCATCTTCAGCGTTAATAATATGTACGTAACCTTCCAGGTCGCCTACCAGGATTTGACCTGTACTGAGTACCGCAGGCGAGCTGAGACGACGATTTTTAAAAGCATCCTGACTCCATAACAGCTCGCCATTGACTTTATCATAAGCCTGAACTTCATCATTATCACTTACTACAAATATGGCCGTTTCTGATATCGCTAAACCTGCGGTGGAAGACATTGGCACTGACCAGACAATCTGCCCCTGAACCGGTTCGATACGCGCAAGCTTGCCTTGGTAACTGGCTGCGTAGATGGCAGTTTCATCAACACCGATGCTGCCGTCGATATCGGAAAGCCGCTCAACTTCTGAGCGCCCACTGGGTACGCTGACAACCGATTGCCAAACCACTTTGCCAGTATTCGATGCAATGGCAATAAGGCGACCATCATCCAAGCCCACCAGGACGCCACCGTCCAGCAACAATGGACGACTGTACCCATTCAATGTTAAAGCTGGCGGCCTGAATGTCGCAGTCCAACGCTCCACACCTGTGGATGGGTCTAGTGACAACACGCGACCATCGGCACTTCTGACAATAACCGAGCCGAAACCTGCTGATACTGGAACCAATACTTCTGATGATGCCTGCATTTCCCACAGGGTTTCACCGTTTTCTGCATTCAGGGCAACAATCAAACCTTCATCAGTACTGACATAGACGTTGGTGCCAGCTCCACCAACACCACTGCTAAGCTTGACGTCAAGATCACGCGCCCATTTCTGCTTACCAGTTTCTTCATCGACAGCCAGTACGCTACCAGTGCGACTGGCGGCATAGAGTACGTTGTCTATTACCAGCGGTTCAAACCGGCCTTCTTCTGAGGTTCCCAACTTACGCGACCAAACGTTTTTAACTCTGGATTCAACACTGATGGAGCTGAGTTCGGTTGGCGGCACCACCGGTTCAGTGGCGCATGCGCCCAGCAACATAACAGTCGAAAAAACCACCGAAGCTGCCCGAAACAGCTGACGCATAGAACGCATATCAGCTATTGCCACCCAGGCTTGCGAGCTCATTGAGCTTCATTCGCAGCGCACCGGGATCAGGCGCGCCACTTGAATCCAGCGCAGCCTGATAGGCTGTTTTTGCGGCAGCTGCATCCCCGCTACTGCTCAGCAAGTCTCCTCTGGCTTCTTCTATCAACGCCGTAAAGCCTTCTGAATAATTGTTGGGTAGCACATCAAGGCCACCCGCTGCATCACCCAATGCACCCTTCACCCGGGCAAGACGTACACGAGCTATAACACTGACATCTTCGAGTTCAGCATTATCGACCGCCCATTGCAATTCGGTTGCCGCTTGCTCTAAATTGCCTTGTTCAACTGCAGCGCGTGCAGCGCCTAAACTGGTGTAGGCCGCATACAAGGATCCATCGTGATCTTCTTTAGCACTCTTTGAGAGTGCAGACACTTTTTCATAATCGCCAGCTTGCAATGCTTCCATGGTTTCGCTGAAATTATCAGACGCTGCAACGGCTTTTTTCTCTTGACTGGATTTCCACCACGTCCATGCAATAACAAGCAATACGCCAAGAGCAATACCCATAATCACCGCTTTGCCGTTTTCGTTCCACCACGCTTTGAGCGCTTCAACTTGCTGTTCTTCGGTTTCGTATTGCACCGTATATCTCCGAGCTGACCGGTATTGGTCAGACTAATAAATTTATTGCAGTGGTCTTGAGAGGTATTCACCTGCTTCGCGAGAAGTAGGAAAATCATTTAATAATTTGTTGGCGAACTGTTCTGCCGCGACCATTTTACCCGTGTCGCGATTAATCTGGATTCCAAGCAGCAGACTTTCCGCGGTGTCGTTGCTGTACGACATAAAGCGTTGGAAATAGGCATCGGCCACCGTTAGCCGATTTCGTTTATATAACAGCTCTGCCATGTGCAAATAGCTGCTGGCAAACTTCGGGTTAAGTTGCAACGCCTTACGCAAATAACCGTCAGCTTTATCTAATTGATTTGCGTCCAGCATGCAAACACCTGCGTTATCCCAGGCAAATTCAGGAGTCTCGTAAAATTTATCATTTCCTGCTTCAATAAACTGCGCGACGGCCGCGTCATATTCTTTAATCTGGCACAAAAAAGCACCGTAAGCGTTGCGATGACTTGCCTGCTTTGGCTCCAATGCAATCGCACGTTTAAAATGCACCCTGGCAGTGTCTGGTTCTTCGACAACAAATTGCAACTGACCGTAGGTTAAATGGGCCAGCGCGTTCTTATTATCCTGGGCGAGCGCTTTTTCCAGGGTATCGCGCGCTTGTTCGAGTTTACCTTGCTGCAGCAATCTGGACCCGAGCTGAGCGTTGTATTGTGCCGCGTCAACATCATTTTTTCCAACCGGCGAGGTACTTACACAAGACTGCAACAGCATGCCGAGTAGCATGACGAGTCCCAGCTTGTATTGTTTGGTAATGCCTTGCTTCATTGAAACTGTTCTCCAAAGCGCGGTTCTGTAAAGCGGATATAACGCTTGCTGCGATCAGTAATATCGCCAGCTAACTGGCCACACGCAGCATCAATGTCGTCGCCGCGAGTGGTACGAGTGAGTGTCAAGATTCCACCATCAGTTAGAAGTTTAGTAAATCTGGTCACGCTTGCATTGCTGGATCGACGATAACCGGATTGTTCGAACGGATTAAACGGAATCAAATTGACCTTTCCAGGAAAATCGCGCAATAAGCTGACCAATTGTGCCGCATGCTCAGGTTTATCGTTCACACCTGCCAACATGACATATTCAAATAACACCCGCTTGCGCCGCTCACCCCGCACATAGCGCCAGCACGCCCCCATTAGCTCCTCGATGGGATACTTCTTATTGATTGGCACCAGCTCGTTGCGCAATTCGTCAGTTGGCGCGTGCAAAGACACAGCTAGCGATACGTCAATATCTGCTGTCAACCTGTCCATCGCTGGCACCACGCCCGAGGTGCTTACCGTTACGCGGCGCTTGCTTAATCCATACGCACGATCATCGAGCATCAAGGCTAATGAGGGAACGAGCTTACTGTAGTTGAGTAAAGGCTCCCCCATACCCATCATGACAATATTGGTGATGCGCTGACCTGCTGTCTCTGGGTTGGCCTTGAGCAAGTTGGTGGCAAGCCATAACTGGCCGATGATTTCGCTGACCGATAGATTGCGGTTAAACCCCTGCCGCCCCGTTGCACAAAAAGAACAGTCTAATGCGCAACCCACCTGAGATGAAATACACAAGGTGCCGCGATTGGTTTCCGGGATGTAAACAGTTTCGATGCGATTACCATCGTGCAACTCAAACAACCATTTGCAGGTACCGTCGCTGGATAACATCTCCTGATCGACCATCGGCAAGGTTGTGCAGGCTTCATTTTTTAAACGCTCTCGCAACGGTTTTGACATGTTGAGCATGTCGTCAAAGTTGCGCACATTGTGTTGATATAGCCATTGCATCATTTGTTTTGCGCGGTAAGGTTTTTCACCGAGCGCAACAAAGTAATCACGAAGGCCATCGTGATCGAAGTCGAACAAATTGACCTTCGTTGATGTCATAGCTTTAGTTTTACTTACCAAAAGCGCAAATACTTACAAAAAACGCAAACACTAATGTAATGCGAATGTGCTAGAAGCGCTTAGCGGGTGCGCTTGCAAATGCCGTCAGCGAAAAAGAATTTTATTTCTTCAGCCGCGGTCTCTGGAGCATCAGAGCCATGACATGCATTCTCGTCAATGGATGTTGCGAAGCGCTTGCGTACAGTGCCTTCTGCAGCTTCAGCCGGGTTTGTTGCGCCCATGACGTCGCGATGCTTGGCAATGGCGTTTTCGCCTTCGAGCACCTGAACCATAACGGGGCCAGATGTCATGAACGATACAAGGTCATTGTAAAACGGACGCTCTTTATGCACAGCATAGAACTCGCCAGCTTGCTCTTTTGTCAGGTGCATCATTCTGGCAGCAACAATGTTCAATCCAGCTGATTCGAACATCGCGTAGATTTCGCCGATGGCGTTCTTTGCAACAGCATCAGGTTTGATGATAGACAGGGTATTTTCGACAGCCATTCTGGCGGCTCCATGGTTGGTTAAAGGTAACCGCCCATTGTAGCCTGTTTCGACGCGCCTTTGGCTGCAAATCGGCAGTATTACGCGCTGGCAGCGAGTTTCACGGTCTGGATAGTCAGCGGCAAGTGAGATGAGGTGTCAAACTCAGCTCCCGCCTCGGCACCGGCCTTCGCGATGTCTTTGGCAGTCTTGTATTTATCGTACACAGCGTGCATCGCCCCCAGTGCGTAACATGCGCCAGAACCCACCGCCCAGTATTTTGTGTACTCATATACCTCGCGCAGAGAATACAACGCGAATATACCGTTTTTATTGATATAGACAGCATCAATCTGGCTGGTTTCGTAGGGGTCGTCTTCGGCGTCCTTCGCATTGAGAAAATAGCGTTCTTTAAGAATCGGGTGCAACCTGATCAATGTATCAAACGAGCTGTCGCGGGTGGAAAAGTCAGCTTTGACATCTTTGTCGTTAAACGCACGCTCGGCCACCAATGTGTGGGCAGCACTCCCGACGATACCCATGTGAGTTTTGCCAAAGGTCTGAATTTTGTTGGGGTGGCAATCCAGCTGAGGGCCAAGACGGATATCGCCAAAAGTGGTCAGCGTATCGGCCGCAATGCAGGCCATATTGCCCTTGCGGGCGACGACGATCGTAGACAATTGCTTTGTTTTCCGTATGTGGAGCCAGAACTATAGTCTGCCATGGCAGCAAAGCTTGCGCTGAGACCCAACTGGCGTACTTAGCTGTTGCTGTTCCGAAAGCAACCAGAAGTGACTATTCGTTGTCTTTTAGGAGTGAGAGCTGGTTCGCAGTGCGCTGCGGGTCCGGGGCGGCTTCGAGGGTCTCAATCGCCTCACGAAAAGCGGCGACATCTTCGAAAGAGCGGTAAACCGAGGCAAAGCGAATATAGGCCACTTGGTCGAGCTGTTGCAGCTCTTCCATCACCCAGCCGCCGATCTGCTGCGCATCGATTTCGCGTTCGCCTGCCACTAAACAGCGGTGCCGCACGCGGGCGACTGCCTCATCGATCAGTTCCACACTGACTGGGCGTTTTTCCAGGGCTTTCTGGAAACCGGCCTGCAGCTTCTGGTCAGAGAATGGCTCGCGATTTCCACGGGTTTTGACCACACGCGGCAAATTTAACTCGGCCGACTCGTAGGTGGTGAAACGCTCCTCGCACTCAGTGCATTCACGCCGTCGGCGAACCTGATCGTTGTCACCCACCAGGCGGGAGTCAACGACCTTTGTATCGATTGCACCGCAAAAGGGACAGCGCATTTATACGTCTCCTAAAAATAGCCAAAAGCGAGTAGCAAAGCCACAGCTCGGGGAGATTACCACAAGGCCTGTGTTATTATTTCGCGCAAATCTGAACAACAATCCACGTCCATAAGGAATTTTCTACACATGACACAGCCCAAGCGAATTGCCATTACAGGTGCGGCCGGTCAAATCTGTTACTCCATGCTATTTCGCATTGCAGCTGGCGAAATCTATGGCCCTGATCAGCCTGTCAGCTTACACCTGCTGGAAATTACTCCAGCACTGGGCCTGCTTGAGGCAGTCAAGATGGAGCTGGACGATTGCGCATTTCCATTGCTCAACGACGTGGTTTGCACTGATGACCCGAAGGTTGCACTAAACAAGGCTGATGCCGTGCTGTTCGTTGGTGCAAAACCTCGCGGTCCGGGTATGGAGCGAAGCGATCTTATTACCGACAACGGCAAGATTTTTAGCTCGCTTGGAAAAGTCCTGAACGAGGTGGGCAACCCTGATTGCAGAGTTTGCGTTGTCGGAAACCCTGCCAACACTAACGCGTTTATTTTAAAAGCCAATGCACCCAATATTAACCCACGCAACATCACCGCACTAACCCGCCTGGACCACAACCGAGCATTGTCGCAGCTGGCAGCTAAAGCAGGTGCACGCATCGGTGACATTCAAAAGATGGTTATCTGGGGCAATCACTCAACCACTCAGGTACCGGATATTTCATATGCGTCAATAAACGGCAAAGCGGCCAGTGATATGGTTGACCAGTCCTGGGCACGTGACAAATTTATACCAACTGTAGCCAAACGAGGCGCTGCGGTTATCGAAGCACGGGGCAGCTCAAGTGCGGCTTCAGCTGCTAACGGTGTTATCGACCATATGGCCAGTTGGATTCAAGGCACACCCGATGGCGATTGGGTCAGCATGGCTGTACCCAGCGATGGCAGCTACGGCATCGACGAAGGTTTGATTTATTCGTTTCCTGTGGAAATCAAAAATGGCGAATACACCATTATCAGCGACCTGGATGTCAGCGATTTCATAAAAGAAAAAATGATGGCAAGCCAACAAGAATTGCGCGATGAGCGCGACACGGTTGCCGCTTTACTGTCGTCCTAACTAAGTAAAGACGACGAATTAAAGGGGACGGAGGGATTTAATATTGACCACAGGGTTTTTGTGGTCAATATTAAATCCCTCCGTCCCCTTTAATTTTTCCGATAGGCGACTTGTGGTACCAGCTTTTTCACTCTGAACAACATCAGCGCAATGAACACAGCCAGATAAACTATCGGTTCTATTTGGAAACCTTTGGTTAGCCACAAATAATGCACAACAGACGCAAGCGCTGCGAGGTAAACCAGTTTATGCAACGACTGCCAGCGTTTACCCAGTCTTTTCATCATGCCTTTGGTCGAGGTTAATGCCAACGGCACCAGAACTAAAAAGGCTACAAAGCCTGCAGTAATGTACGGACGATCAAAAACGTCAGCGACAATGGCAGCCATATCAAACTGTTGGTCCAGCACCGTGTAAGTCAACAGATGCAGTAGCACATAGAGGAAAGCAAAAAGACCGACCATACGCCTTAGTCGAATGGGCCAGGGTTTTTTCAGGACCATGCGCAGCGGTGTCATCGCCAGACTCAGTAACAAGATGCGCAAGGCCCATTCACCGGTGTAATGCGTGATAGCTTCGATCGGGTTAGCGCCAAGTTGATTGCTGACCACAGCATAAACCAGATACACAAACGGCAAGCTCAGCAATAAAAATATGCTGGGCTTGAATAGCCGGTTATTACTTGAGGCAAATGGCACGGCAGACTATCCTGTTTTCTGCTCTTTGAATGCGTAGTTACTTTTTTCTATGTGTGTATTCATGCAAACATAGATCAACCAAGGGCTATATGATTCCGTGCACAGGTCGCAAGATAAAAATCAGCTTGTGAAGAGGATCATTTTCTAAAAAAACTTTTTTAAATCCATATCGGCGTAAAGCTCAGCAACTTCTTCACCATAACCGTTCATAAATTGCGAATCGATTTTCTTGGTGAACAGCGCCGACAGTCCAGACGTTTCGCCTGCCAGGCGACGTTCTTTCGCTTGACTCCAACGCGGATGACTCACGTCTGGATTTACGTTGCTGTAAAAACCGTACTCGTGAGGCGCGGACATATTCCAACTGGTTTGTGGCTGCTTGTCAGTGAAACTAATCCGCACAATTGACTTGATGCTCTTGTAGCCGTATTTCCAAGGTACAACCAACCGCATAGGCGCACCGTTTTGACCAGGAATTACTTTGCCATACATACCAACGGCCATGAAGCTTAGCGGGTGCATAGCTTCATCAATTCGTAATCCTTCTCTGTACGGCCAGTCAAGCACTCGACTTTTCATGCCAGGTAAGTTCGGATCGTTGAGGGTTTGAAACGATACGAATTTTGCGTTTGAGTTAGGTTTGAAGCGTTTGATTAAGTCTGCTAAAGCAAACCCATTCCATGGAATAACCATGGACCACGCTTCAACACAACGAAGGCGATAAATACGTTCTTCGATAGCGTGCGGCTTTAATATATCTTCTAACGTAAACGTCCCAGGCGCATCGCACTCGCCGTCTACCACGACAGTCCATGGCTCAGTAACCAGCTTGTCGGCGTTTTTTACCGGGTCGCCTTTATCTGTGCCCAACTCATAGAAATTGTTATAGGTGGTAGCGATCTCTTCGGCGGTTTGAGCATCGTCTGTGCTGTCCGGCCATTTGGTGATTGGACCAAGCTCGTCGGCCATTGCATCAGAGCCGATAAAGCCTGTGATACCAGCAGCTGTAGCGGCCTGCATCAGCGCGCGACGGCGCTTGAAGGTCTGTTCATCGGTTATTTCGCTACTGGTGATACCAGCAATACGCATCCAATCTTTCATCGTATTTTCGCTCTACTTTCCAAAATAGTTAATTATCAAGACACTTGAACAAAGGAAAAATTCCACCTGAAGTGTTTATCCGGATGTAACCCAGTATGCAATGTGCAGACCCGCCGAGCCAATTGAATCGCCACACCCAGACTTTTAGTTTAGATCAGACCCGATCGGATGCCTGAAAATCGGCTCTGGAGCACAACATAGCAAGGGTATTGGCCCGATTCCTGATACATCTGGCCACGCAACACTCTATTTAATTGAGACGGTAACATTAGTGGAAGTTTTGAACGGTAACCAGTCCAGCCACAACCTTGCTCGTCGCCGCAGCGACCGGCAAGAAGCACCGCAGCGAGCACTCACATGGCTGATGCGCGACGGCGATATAGTGCTCTACCCTCATTCACCACTGGCTTTGGCGGATGTGCTGGCAGCCGAGAACGGCGGCTTCGACCTGATTGCAGATCACGGTCAACCGGCATACGGTGATGATGACTTGACCGTGGCTCAAAACGAACCCAACGCGCCTGGTTCATCACAATCGACTGCAGCACAACCAAGCTCATTGCAACAGCGAAGGCAGCGGAAGCATCCACGCAGCCGAGCGAATTTACTGACTCAACTGTCTCAAGCTGACTTGATCGCTTGCTGTAAGAGCATTCAAGTTGAGAATGCACTAGTTAAACGTGCGGGTGTTAAACGACTTTACCTTACCGCCGGATTTTTACATTTTACCGATAGCGATGAACACTCGCTGGCGCGTCGTGCACCAATATTGTTCTACCCCGCAACCCTGATCCGCAAAGCTCACTTATCGGACGAGCAATTTGATACCAATAGTGCAAACACGGCGTCTGGCAGCAATGAAGACAATCAGGCAGATATTCGATACGAAATTCGTATAGAAGGACCTAATCCAGATATCAACAAGGCTCTGCGCGATTGGTGCACTGAGCATGCTGAATTTGTTTTACCCGAGTTCAACCCTGACTTACCACTACAAGATTATTTCGCTCAGATTGCCCAATCCATAAGTGAAGTTGAAAACGTCGAACTGCAATTTGATATCGCATTAGGCAACGCAGCACCACCATTAACGGCAGCATCTGATACACAAAACCAAGCCATGCTGCCAGCGTTGCCGGAGTTGTTTGACTGCTCACTGGCAAAAGCGATTACTGACAACAAGAATTTACAGCAGCTGCACAGCGTATTAAACCTGATCAAAGATTACCGCACTGAAGTCGGTAACGAACAAACCTTGCCAGGTGCTGCCAATGAAGCAACTGGTGCCGTGTCCAATTTACATGAGTATTCCAAAAAGCTCAGTGGTGCCGGTCTTTCTCGTGTTGAGTTTCAGCACCTGCCGGGCTTACCAGACAACTTGCTCAAATGGATTGGTCGAGTTACTGAGGCCATGGAATCAAAATTGGTCACTGAAGTACTCGATCTACCCGGCATATCAGCGCGACACTTAATTAGATTGGCAGGCGTCATAGAGCTGATTGACAAAGCACCGCTGACCATTGATCAGTTCAAGCATAGTGATTTGTGTTTTTCTACAACGCCAGCGTTACTGCAACGTGCAAAACACCAGGCCAGTTTAATTGAAGATGAGTTAAGCACTCTGCAAAACACGTTCGTGCTGGATAAAGTGCCGGCAAAAAAACAATTGCTAAGCCTTATTGGAGAATTGGGAGGTAGTTTGGATGAAGAGCCAGATATTGTTGATGCCGACTATTTTAATGCACGCCGACAGTTCATGGAATTCAGCATTGAAAAACCCACTAGCCTAACGCCAGAGCACAGGAGCCTTTTAGGTAAGCTTGCAAAAGTACTGCGATTTAGAGAATTGTTTGTGAATAACGTTGAATATCGCATGGCTCTGGGGCCTGGATATCGAGGCCTGCGAACTGACTGGAACGTACTGGGTGGCGCAGTAGAGTACGCACAAGAAATTAGCGAAGTCCTGGAATCAGAATCAATTGCCGCAAACGCACTAGGTCAATGGAATGATTTTAGAACCACATACACCAGCGAACTTGAAATACTGCAAAAAGCCGCTGACGCTTTGCGTAAGCTACTTTGGATATGTGGCTCTGAGTGGCAAAATAAAGCCACCAGCGACGTCCTGAAACAGGCGGACCAAACACGCATGAAGTTATTGGCCTGGTCTGACGTATACGGTCCTGTTGAAACGGGAAATAGCAACACACCCGGCAAAGTACTGGCTCAGTTTTCTGGAAAATCGCAAGAAGACGTGCTGACAGAAATTCATGTCGGCGAAACTCAGGCCACCATCGACGAACACCTTAGTGGCGGCAAAGCCTCAGCGGATTCTGTTGTTGAAACGATTGAATGGTTACGACAAGCCAGCCAGACTGCCAGCGACCTGGATTTGGAAATCAATGCCATTGTTGCGCATTTGAATATCGCATAGCGCGTGAATATCGCATAACGCGTGAATATCGCATAGCGTGTAAATATCGCATAGCGCGTGAATATCGCATAGCGCTAGCTCAACCACACTCTGGCATTCTCGAACATTCTTAACCATGGACCATTTTCACCCCACTCGGGTGGATGCCATGAATTGGTTACCGTTCTGAACACACGTTCCGGATGCGGCATCATGATGGTGGCACGGCCGTCGTCACTGCACAACCCGGTTATCCCATGCGCCGAACCATTTGGATTAAGCGGATACTGCTCGGTTAATTTACCCTCGTTGTCAACATAAGCTATGGCCACATGAGCTTTGCTTAGATGTTCTTTTGATTCAAACTGCACCCGCCCTTCTCCATGCGCCACAGCTATGGGCAAACGAGAACCAACCATATCAGTGAAGAACAACGAGGGCGACTCGTAAACTTCGACTGTGGCTACCCGGGCTTCGTACTGCTCACTTTGGTTACGTAAAAATTGCGGCCAGTGCTGCGCACCCGGAATAAGATTACGCAAATGCGAAAGCATTTGACACCCATTACACACACCCAGTGTAAAGGTGTCACGGCGTTCAAAGAACTGCTGGAATTCAGCAACGAGTTTCTCACTGAACAGTATCGACTTGGCCCAACCACCACCAGCACCAAGTACATCACCGTAAGAAAAACCACCGCAGGCAACCAATCCCTTGAATGCTTGTAGTGACACACGACCGGAGTGCAGGTCACTCATGTGCACATCAATGCAATCGAATCCTGCCGTATCGAATGCTGCTGCCATCTCAACATGACTGTTAACACCTTGCTCACGCAGCACAGCAACTGATGGCCGAGTTAAACCCAAGCCCGGAACAATCAACGATTGGTTTGGGTTAAAACTCAGTGACGGCGTTATACCCGGATCATCGGCGCGACTGATTAAATCAAGCTCTTGCTCGGCACACTGCGGGTTATCACGCTGTTTTTGCATCTGATAACTGGTTTGCCACCACTGCGCTCGCAACACAGACACAGGCTGAGAAAAAACCAGTTCTTCTCCGTGCCAAATTTCCAGGTCAGGGGTGTCGCACAGGCCACCAACAGGATGCACACAATCACCAATACCAGCCATTTCAAACACAGCAAGCACATTGGCATAAGCTGAAGAGCGCACCTGAATAACCGCGCCTAGTTCTTCGTTAAAGAGCGTCGACAGCATGTTTTTAGGCAAGCTTTGCAGCTGTGCTCTAACCCCAACGTTACCGGCAAAAGCCATTTCTGCCAAAGTCACAAACAAGCCACCATCGGAACGATCATGATAGGCCAGTAGCAGGTTGTCGTTTAACAATGACTGGATTGCAGAATACAAACCTTTTAAAGGTTCAGCCGAATCCACATCTGGGGCTTGCCTACCCGTTTGTGAATAAACCTGCGCAAGCCCGGAACCACCCAGTCGATTTTTACCCAAACCTAAATCGATTAAAAACAAATCGGTGTCACCACAATCGGTGCGCAACTGAGGCGTTGCGGTTTTACGAACATCTTTTACCGGTGCAAAACCTGTGACTACCAGCGACATTGGTGCAGTCACGCTGTGCTCTTGAGTGCCTTCGGTCCAAACGGTTTTCATCGACAGCGAATCTTTACCCACAGGAATAGCAATACCCAAATCGGGTGCTAACTCCAGACCCACCGCCTTTACGGCATCGAATAAACCAGCGTATTCACCGGGGTGTCCAGCCGCTGCCATCCAGTTGGCCGATAGCTTGATGTTGCCAATATCACCGATGTTTGCGGCCGCGATATTAGTGATAGCTTCGCCAACGGCAAGCCTTGCAGATGCCGCGGGATTAACCACCGCTACAGGTGTACGCTCACCCATGGCCATCGCCTCACCGGTATAGCCGCGATAATCTGCAACCGTGACAGCCACATCGGATACTGGCATTTGCCAGGGGCCCACCATTTGATCACGCACGACTTGCCCTGTAACTGATCGATCACCAATAGTGATAAGAAAGTTTTTTGAAGCAACACAGGGTAACTGCAGCAAACGAGCCACTGCGTCCTCAACACTGATGTTACTGGTATCAAATTCGTTATCAGCGAAGGCGCGTCGTTGAGCATCGATGGCAAGCTTGGGTGGTTTGCCTAACAAGACATCCATGGGCATATCCACTGGCACATCATTTAAATACGGGTCTTCAACTAACAGTTGCGGCTGTTCAGTCGCTTCACCGACAACCGCAAACAAACAGCGTTCACGTTCACACAGGACTTTAAAACACTCCAAGCGAGTGGTGTCAATCGCCATCACATAACGCTCTTGTGCCTCGTTACTCCAGATAGCTTTGGGTGACATGCCAGGCTCGGCATTCGGTATAGCCCGTAAATCAAAATGGCCACCACGACCGGCGTCATTAACCAATTCGGGCAGCGCGTTAGATAAGCCCCCGGCACCCACATCGTGCATAGACAGAATCGGACTTTGATCACCCAGCGCGATGCATCGATCGATCACTTCCTGACAGCGTCGCTGCATTTCCGGATTACCGCGCTGCACCGATGCGAAGTCCAGCTCGGCATCGGATGCGCCACTGGCAACCGATGATGCCGCACCTCCGCCCAAGCCGATTAACATGGCTGGGCCACCAATAACGACGATCGCAGTTCCGGCAGGGACTGGTTTTTTATCTATGTTTTGCGCTCTGATATTACCCAGTCCGCCAGCGAGCATAATAGGTTTGTGATAGCCGCGCGTCTCAAAGACACCGTCAAACTCTACACTTTGGCAATAGCTTCTGAAGTAACCACCCAGGTTAGGTCGGCCAAATTCATTGTTGAAGGCCGCCGCACCGATGGGGCCTTCGAGCATGATGTCCATGGCGCTGGCAATGCGCGCAGGTTTGCCAATGTTTGTTTCCCATGGCTGTGGCCAATCGGGCAATTGCAAATTAGATACGCTGAATCCGCAGACGCCAGCCTTGGGTTTGGATCCGTTACCAGTCGCCCCTTCGTCACGAATCTCACCGCCAGAGCCGGTTGCCGCACCCGGGAATGGCGAAATCGCGGTTGGGTGATTGTGCGTTTCAACTTTTATTTGAATGTGGGTGGGTTCTTGCCAAAACTGGTATTGGTTTTCGCCATTGGGCAACCATCGATGAGCCTCGTACCCTTCGATCACTGCCGCATTATCGTGATAGGCGGACAACACACCATCAGGTGCTTTGGCATGTGTGTTTCTGATCATCCCAAACAGCGTATTCGATTGCTGCTCGCCATCGATGGTCCAACTTGCATTGAAAATTTTGTGTCGGCAGTGTTCTGAATTGGCCTGCGCGAACATCATGAGTTCAGCATCGGATGGATTGCGTTTTGAGGCAATAAAAAAATCAGCCAAATAGTCAAGCTCATCATCTGACAGTGCCAGCCCTAACGATACATTAGCTTGCTGCAGTGCAGCCTTGCCATCGTTTTGCACATCAATGCGGACCAGCTGATCAGGTTGATGCTGCTGGAAAAGTTGATGGGTTTGCGGGGGTTCTGAGCGGCACGATTCCGTCATGCGATCATGCAGAAGAGCCTGTAAATCAATGTTGTGTATGTCGTCGGCGCTGACGCCAAGCAGATCGTATTTGATGGCCCGCTCTACTCTGCTAACAACGTTAAGGCCACAATTGTGCACAATATCAGTGGCCTTGGACGACCACGGTGAAATAGTGCCGGCACGTGGTGACACCCATAACGAAAAGGCTTTAGATTGTTTTTTTTGCGCAACCCGAACATCGAGAAGAGAATGCAACTGCTTTAGTTGCGTGTCGGTCAGAGCGTTGTCAAGCGTATCTACATCCAGAAAGTACTGATAGCTGGAGTGAATGCTGGACACAGTGGGAAAGCGCTCGCGCACTTTATCTAACAACCCTTGAAGGCGAAAATCCGATTGCGCTGGCGCGCCGGTGAGGCAAAGCATCCTTAAAAACTCGTGAGTTAAGCTGACGAACGGGCTTTTTGTAGGTGCCTATGATACTGGATGTGGCAAAAAAAAACCGGTGCTTGAAAGCACCGGCTGATTTTTGATCAGCCCCAAATTGGCGACTGACGACTATAGCTAGCTTAGATATCTACAACCAGATTAATAGAGGTTGCGCTATCGCTGTCGGAAGCTGATTCAAGCGTTGGGTTGGTGATGTCTGTGTTACCACGAGTCTGGTGGGTAACCTTAACAGCCATACGCTCGCTCAGTTTGAACGCCAGTCCAAGACCGATTTCAGTGTACGTGTTGTCTCCACCAAAGTCTGATCGGAAGTCAGCATTAAACGTCACGTTATCGTTGATGCGATTCAGGTAGTTGGCACCAAAATAGGCAACTCCACCGTTGACATCATCACCGATAACAACTTCAGTGGTCTTGTTACCAAAACCAGCTTCAATTGACAAGAATCCTGAGGCGTTAGAGAAAACCTTGTGCCCAACACCGATTAGCTGACGAGTTGCCAAATTGATGTTGGCTGGCTTGTCTTTTTCATAATCAAGGATACCGAAAAAATACGTGCGAGGACGCCAGTAGTAACGAGGCTGATAACCAATTGACAGACGATCAGAGTTACCACTTTTAACCGCTCTTAGTACAGTGATTTCTTCACCGTTGACGACCTTAGTAATCGGGTCACCGTTTTCGTCGAGTGCTTCTTCGAGTGAAGTTGCGTCGCCTTTAAAGTAAGCGCCAAAAATCAGGTGCTCCCATTTACCGACAGTTTTTCCCAATCGGATGCTCGCGTTAACGTTACTGGCTTCAGTGTTACCAGTGAGACTAGTTGCGCCAAGAGTCGCAGTTCCGCTCCAACCTTGAATCACAGAATCAACAGCACCTGAGTCTTGTGCGTTTACACTGGAAACGGCCAGGGCACTAAAAACGACAGAAGCGCATAGTTGCTTCATTAGTGTCTTGCTTTTCATTGTGTTTTATATATCCATTAGTAAAGAATTAGAACGAGTAGTGAAGTTTATATATAGTCTAAAAAATGCGTGTACTAAATAAATGCATGGCACAATTTATAACAATCAAACGACAAAATATTGGCCTGCATGTGCAAAGAACATACAATCAGGTAAGCCACAATAGTAGCTTACAAACAGTCTAAAGATCGAAAGGATAGCTTGGATTTTTTACAATGTGATTGAGCGAGTGTTACTCGATATGCCAAACACTCGTGATACGAATTCGCAAACCGTCAATAGCAAAGTGGTGCAAATTTTTTTGCAAGCCAAGTTTGCATGCGCACAAGCGCCATATGCTTTCCGATAGGTTAGGAAACGGCATTAAAAAGCAGCATTTTCGCTCTCATTACGCAGTATTGATATTTACTCATTGAATTTTGCTGTTGCTGGACGCATACTCCTGATTAGGCAAGCTTTTCCGGGGGAGACATGGTTTCGACGGGAGTGGCGAACCCTTAGGTGCATGCCGAGGCTCAGATTACCTCGTAAATCCAGCTGAAAACTTATAGTTGCCAACGATGACAACTACGCACTGGCTGCATAATTAGATTTTAATCTAGTTTTGTAGTTCTACCCCGTGCCGGATCTGCCTGTGGTTTCGGTCGGGGGCAACAGACGCAGGATCGCCGGAAGGGTCGTACTTACACCGGATGGCTAAACAAATAATGTACTCGCTGCTCTTTATGGTGCTCGTCCTGCATTGTAGTGGCTAAAGCTAATGACGAAACTAAGCATGTAGTACCGATGGCGGAGTGCTTTCGGACGGGGGTTCGACTCCCCCCTCCTCCACCAATTCAAGAGGCCCGCGCAAGCGGGCTTTTTTGTATCCAAAAACTACCGCTAGTATTAGCAAGTGTGCAGCCCTGAGCATGCAACTCACAATAGAATTTTTCATTGATGCAATAACGACCCTACACGTGTAGGGTCGTATGATAAGGCTGATACAAATTCAACTGTCCACGCGTTCACTGCACAGCTCGCCTCGTTCTATTTTTTGTGTCGAAGAATTTCTACCCGCTCAACTCTTCAATAACCTTCACAAAGCAACGCGCAGTGTCATTCCACGTTGGTAGTGTCTGTGCCATTGCCAGAGACTTTGCAGCAAACTCATCCCGATGGTTCAGTGCAAGGCGCAAACCTTTTGCAAAAGCCTGGGCATCATTTACCGGGCTTAAAATTCCGGCATCGCCTACCGTTTCGGGTACAGCGCCCACTGAACAACTCACTACTGGCAATCCGTAGAGCATCGCCTCGCTTAACACCATGCCGTAGCCTTCATAGCGCGTGGCCAAGGCAAAAACTGAGGCTGATCGAAACCTTGCGTCCAGTTGGTCCTCCTCCAATTCACCCATAAGATGCACACGCTGAGACAGATCAAGTCGATCAATTTGACGGCTTAATGCATCACGTGTTTCTGCATCATGGGTTTTACCCACAATCTCCGCCTGCCACGAAACAGTTGTAATCTGCGACAACGCATCAAGCAATACATCGTGTCCTTTGCGCGGTGCTAATAAGCCCACCGATAAAATCAACGGTGGGTCTGTTTTTGTCGATGCCACATCCGACGCTACAGGTCTATTAAAACCAGGTGGTGCTATCGTGATTTTGTCGGGGTCGGCATCAAACTCGCGGATCAAAATGTCTGCGGTGTGTGGGCTGGGCACGATGACGTCATCTGTGTGTTTCAATGCGGCAGCTTCATTTTGTCGCAACATTTTCGCACGCTCAACGTCCAGCCCTGTTTCAAGCCCGAGTGGATGATGGATCATTGCGATAACCGGGGCTTGCACCGTGGCAAGGCCAGCGGGGTCGATCGAGCCAAACACTAATCCATCGAGAATAATAGGGCACGTTGGCGGCACTGAACGCAATCTATCCAGCGTTGTTTTCATATCCTCCGTCGTTGGGTCTGGAAAACTGTCTGGCAAAATCATATGTTTTGTCGGGCAGCCCAGCTCATTTAAAACCCGCAGCACAGTAGCCTCATAAATGAAGCCTCCTGTGCGTCGGTCTTTGTCACCCGGAATAGCAAACACTGCCATCACTAGCGCACTTGCTCAGCCGCATAAACACGCAGCACAACACGTTCTATAACAGCAATAAAGGCATAACCTGCAACAGCGGCAACGGACAACAGTACGACACAAGACCACAGCATGTTGTAATTGGATGTACTTGCCGTCAGCGCCATAAGCACACCTATACCCTTGCCTGTTGCAAGCCATTCAGTTGTCGTTACTGCGAGCAATGCCGCGGGCACTGCCATGCGTGCGCTAGCAAAAAAAGCCGGCAACATGGATGGAATTTGTGCGGTCATGAGTAGTCGTAAACGTCCTGCGCCGTAACTGTTGAACACGTCTACGATTTGCCCTGGTGTTTGTCGCAGGCCTTGCAGGCAAGCGATGAGTGTGGGGAAAAAAATCATCACGGCTATTATAGTTATTGTGCCTGTCGCACCTCTTCCTAAAGCTAATACAATCAAGGGCGCTGTTGTGATGATAGGCACTGCCCGTAGTGCAACAGCCACTGGGATGATACCGCGCGACCATGCCGGTACCAGCATAAGTAACGCAGCCAGTCCTGCGCCCAGCAAAAGTCCCGCAAGGTAACCTCGAACAGTCATCGACAGTGTTTCGAGTAGTGCTGCAAACAATGTTGAGCGAGCCTCTGGTTGAATAAGATAGTTCAGCACATCGACTGGGCGTTTGGCGAAAAAGCGGTTAAGCCCGAACGCATCCATGCTGACTTGCCAGATGAGCAGTACGCTCAGCGTCAGCGCTGCCAGTCCCAACAGTTGGCGTCCAAGTGAGCGCGGCTTATGATCGTTTGGTGGTGTAAGCAGGATGACAGGTGCATACCCTAGTGTACGGCGTGCTATCCAACCGACCAATCCATACGCCAGCATGGCAATGGTTGCAGCCAGCATTGCCAGTGCATAGGTTGCATCCACATCCAGGCCACGCATAGCGCGCAAGGTCAACACACCGAGCCCTCGTTCGGCACCGGTGAATTCGCCAATCATGGCACCAAGAAAAGCGGCTGGAGCGGCTATTTGTAATCCGACAAACAAATACGGCAGACTAGCGGGTGCACGAATTCGCAGCAGCATAATCCACGCACCACGTCCGTAGATTGTTATTAAATCACTCCACGCCTGAGGGATAGCACGCAGGCCTACCAGTAATGCCAAGTAGGTTGTGTACGATACCGCCATAGCAGCAAGCGTGATTTGTGGTCCAGCGCCCGGGCCATACAGGACCCGCAAAATTGGACCGGTAGCAACTAAAGGTAAACAGAAAACCAACAGCGATATCGATGACAAGGCCCGTTCTAATTGCGGCAGCAGCATCGCGAAGGATGCGAGCAACACCGCCGACAATATTCCCCAAAAAAAACCCCACGCAGCATTTTGAGTCGTCGCAACAGCGGCGCGAGTCAGCAGGCTGGCATGGTCGTATAAGTAGCCAGCAATGGCGCTTGGACCGGTGAACAAAACACTCTCTGCCTTGAGCTGCGCAAGCGCTTCCCACAGTATAAGAATGCCCACCACCCACAAAGCGCTACGCAACTAGCTTCCCTCTTCAAGCGCTGTTAAGACAGAATCGCAAAGCGATTTAAAAGCGTCAGTGCGTTGCATTGCCTCATCGCGGGGACCGTCCAGTGTTATGGGTATGTCGGCCACGATGCGCGCGGGTCGGTCGGACAAAACGATCACGCGATCTGAAAGCAACACGGCCTCGATCACCGCGTGGGTAACCAGGATGGTCGTTGTCTCATTCCACAACTTTGGCAGCTGTGTGTTCAAGTGTGCACGTGTAATCGCATCGACAGCGGCGAAGGGTTCGTCAAGCAAAAGCACATCCGGTGCTGAGACTAATGCTCGAGCGATGGCCGCTCGCTGTCGCATTCCCCCCGATAATGCGCCGGGACGCACGTTGGCGAATCCGTCAAGACCAACCAGTTCGATTAGATCATCAACACGACCAGCCGGCTTGCGTGCCAGCGATGCGCCCAGTGCGACATTATCGCGAACGCTTCGCCATGGCAGCAAAGAGGCATCCTGAAAAGCCATCGCAAGCCCACCACGTTTGGCCAGCTCAGCGGGAGTTTCTTCACCAATAGTGATTGACCCTTCGCTGGGCTGTTCCAAACCGGCGACCATTCTAAGCAAGGTCGATTTGCCACAACCTGAAGGGCCGACCAAAGCCGTTGTTTGCCGCGCTGCAAAACTCAGCGACATTGACGCTACGGTTTCAAGCTCACCAAAACGTTTGGCGATGTTGAGGCAGCGTATATCGTCGGCCTTGCTCTTAGCAGCCTCGTTCTCAGCAGCTCGGTTCTCAGCAGTCATATTCTCAGAACTGGAACCATCAACGTTGTGCAAGTTGTTCAGGATAAAACTTCTTCCAACACTGAGCGGTCCCAAAGATCGGCACTAACATCAATACCCAGCAGACCCAGGGTCTCAATATTTTCTGCAACAGTTTCATCAGTAAACCAGCCAAAGCCATTTTTCCTGGTTAAATCGGAAAACATCAATGCTTCCTGACGAGATGCCTGAAGTTCCTGAACCGGCAAATCGAGGTCTGCATCGGGGAACATATCCACCGTCAGTTTGGCAGCAGCATCGGTGTCATTCTGATAGTCATTCCAACCCATGATCTCACCCTTTAGCAACGCAACCAGATGTTCGCGGCGATTGGCGAGCGTGTCTGTCGTTGCAATGTAGGTCTGGGAGTGAACGGCGTAACCAAAATCTGCAAGCAACATAGTGGCGTTATCCACCCCCTGAATAGTCATGGCGACTGGCAGATCAGTTGACCAGCTGAGCAGGCAATCGACCTGGCCACTGACCAACGGAGCTGGATCGTATTGGGTGGGTACAATGTCGATTTCGTTTATGTCGACATTATTAAGTGTGCACAGCGCCTCTAGAACCGGCGTATTGGCAACAGCCATACCAATGCGTTTGCCCACCAGATCAGCAGGCTTGTTTACCGGATTGGCTGTTAGTGAGGCTATAGCGAACGGGTTCTTTTGCATAGCGACCGCGATGATTTTAAATGGCGCGCCCTCGGCTACCGCAGAGCCAGCGTAATCGGCCGCAGAAATTCCCATTAAAGCCTGACCGGATACAACCGGTGGTTCAACCGGTGCGTTCGGACCACCTTGAGTCAGCGTCACATCAAGGCCAAGGTCTTTCCAGTAGCCTTTATCTTTAGCGATATAGCTGCCGCCGAATTGCACGGAATGCAGCCATGAAAGCTGAAAATTAACTGCGGCCATATCCATTGCAAACGCAGGTTTAAAGCCAGGCATTGCAGCGGTGACACCAAGTGCCGCAGCACTTTGTAAAAAGCGTCGACGTTTTATTTCCATTAAATGTTTCATATTCAATTTCTTTAGTTACGTAAGTGAGTTACGGGAATGAGTTGCGGGTGAAAGTCCAGGTGCAGCGCTTGAGCGCCACGCGAAAAAAAGTCCAGGAATGGCGGCGATCATCATCATTGCGCCGTAGGCAATGCCGGTTGCTATACCAGCGCTTGGTGTCGCCCCTATTAGCGGAAAAAGCGCAGCGCCAGCGCCTTCGCGCCAGCCCCAACCACCAACAGATAAAGGAATTAGCATGGCTGACAAAATTAATGGTAGTAAGGTGATCCATCCTGTTGGTGGAACAACCGTTCCGGTTGCACGTGCGCAGGCATAAAGACTGAAAATAAGCAGCACTACAATAAGCAGCGACAGGCTTGCCACGCGCGGCTTCATTAATTCGCTTATGGTGAGGCGCAAAAACCTGGCCGTCGACTTGGCCGTTGACGTGTCCGTTGTATGGGTTCGTCGAGATAGCAACATCACTACTAAAAAGACCAGCAACCCAATGGCGATACCGAACCACGTTGCAGCAGGCCAGGCAATACCACCAGGAATAAGCAGTGCAATCAACAACCCTGCCCCAAGCAATAAAAACATGACACATTGACCAACGATACGTTCAGCTGCAACAGACTGAGCCGCAAGGGTCAGATTCGCAGCGTGCCTTGTGCGCACAGCACGCGTTACATCTCCGGCCACACCACCTGGCAAAACAAGGTTTACAAGTTGGGCGATGTAGTACTCAGCAATAGCGCGTGGCAAGCTGATATCAATGTCGAAAGACCACGCCACAATCTGCCAGCGCTTAGCCATAAGCACGGTAATTACAGTTAATGAAACAACGGATAACATAAGCCAGATGACCGATGCATCGCGTAGTTGCGCGACTACTGCACCCGTGTCTGCCCACCAGAGAAGCGTGGCCAGTACGCCAAGGGACACAATCATATTCAGTGCATGTTTCACTGATTACCTTCGGCCTTTCTTGCATCAGTATGCGCATCAGTGTCTGAACTAGTAAACGCTTTAATGAAATCGTTTCGAAAAGTGTCCATCCGGCGCCCGGCACCGCCGGGTATCAAGCCTTCCTGCCAGCCCCAATCGTTCAAACGAGCGACCAATTCGGGCGGACCAACCACATGCATCGGTACGTCATGACTGTCACTCCCAGCGATATATTCCCAAGCCTGATGATCGCCCACAATAAAGAACAGAGGGGCGTTTTTGCCCTGTTTTGCAATATATTCAAAAGTGACCTGCAGGGAATAATCTAACGCCCGCCGATAAGCGTCGCGTACATTATCGTGGTCTTTCCAAAGCTCGCGCGGGGTCGGGCCACGGCCGGCCATATCGTTAAACGCGGTACCATCGCCAATCGCTTCCCAGGGAATTGCATCGGGAAGTGGTGTCCACGGCGTGTGGGATGAGATCAGTGCGATCTGAATGAAGTCAGCTCGCGAGTCTTCGTCAAGCACATCAGTAAATTTCGCCAGAGTGAATTGATCCGGCATCGTCACCCAGTGAAACGGTTCCCCTTTGTAGTTAAGCCCTGCGGCAGGGACAACCTGATCAAATCCCATAGCGACACTTTCCGGCCAGGCCTTCTTGATACCGGGCATCACAGCGGCGGTTCTGAATCCGTTGTTTTGTGCAATGTGAAAAAGACTTTTGCGACGGCTCGCCAACATGGCGTTATAGCGACCATTATTTGATGTCCAGAGTCCCGAAGACAGCGTGCCGTGCGCAAGCCAGCTTTGCCCGCCAGTGATGGGCGAACTAAGCCAACCACTTTGCACCGCAAAACCTGCGTCTTTCAACGGACCTAACTTTGATTCCAGAGTCGCGGTATGAGTGGCTGCATATAACGGGTTGTCAAAGCTGGCTCGACCGTAGCTTTCCACGTAAATGAGAATGACATCCTGATCTTCCAAGAGGTCCAGCAGTCCTGTGGCATCGGCGTAAACATCGTCGCGGGCTGCGCGGCTAAATTCAGCAAGGTCAACTGCTGTGTCGCGCATTTCAACGCCATGTTCGACAATCAGCCTTGAGGTCCATGCAGTGCCAGGCGGATCGATTGTAAAGCGCTTGTATTTAAGGTCGTGTCCCGCATCGGCCACAGCCCATCCGCCAAATACAAGCAGGCTGATCATAGCCCCAATGCGTGCCAACGGCGGGATGGTTAACCGCGTCCAGACGACAAGGCTTTTTAAAAGCAACCAGAACAACGCGACTAAAACAATGAACGCAACGATGACAACAAGCACAGCCAATGGTGTTCCGATGCTGTCGCGCAGCAGACCAATGCCTGATCCAATCAGAACAGTATCAAGAATGGGGTTGAAGTTTCGACCGTAAGCGACAAACATTGCGTAGTCCGCCAGCTTCAGAAAAGTCGCTACGAATAACACGCACGTCAGCGCAAAAACCAGCAACGACGCGACGCCCCATGCGCGACCTGCAACGATCATGAGCAGCAAAATCACCGGCAGTTCCAAAGGAAAACTGTTCAACGCAGACCAACCCGTTACTGCCGGATGGTTGGGCAATACCAGCACAGCAAAAATCAACGCTGCCGCAAGAGCCAGCATTATCACTTTTTCCATACGGTGCATCTCAGGCCGTGCGCCTGATTAAGGTCCACGCATCTACCGCGAAAGAATAAAGCAACAATGCTGCGGCGCCTGCAGCAATCCAGGGCAATAATACCGCTGGAGTCAATGGGCATACCAGTGCAATCAAAGCGGCGATTTGCACGACGCAAACTGTTTTGCGCCTGTAGCTTTCAGATAATTCGCCCTGCAAAGCGGGCCACATTAAGCCAAGTGCCACGAAAACATAGCGCGAAAATCCAAGTACCAGAATAGCTACGCCAACAGTGCCGTGTGCAAGAAGGATTAGTGCAAGCACAGCACCGAGCAGTGCATCAGCCTCCATATCAAAGCGTGCGCCGAACACTGATGTTAGCGCTGAGCGTCGCGCCAGCCAGCCGTCCAAGCCATCGGAGGAAAACGCAATGACAGCTATTCCAAATACAAGCCATGGCGCAGGCGGTGCAAATATTGCCCCCGTTAATAACGCGACCAGGGCCGTGCGGATTAAGGTCACCACATTGCAGGCCCCCAGGACATCGTGTGGATAGCTGCTCAGAAGGCCAAACAAACAAACGGCAGAGATCAGGCTAAACACAATCACAGGTAGCATTGGTGAGCCAAACATCAAAAAGCCCAGAACGCCGACTGCGACCAACAGTCCTGCTGCAAGTCCTGCGAATACGCCAGTAGCGCTCGACGCTTGCCACATCATGTTGCCTCTGCAGGGTTTAATTTCGATCATCAGCTCTTCTACCACTCTAAACACCGTTAGGATCATATCAGCCTGAAAATTGCCAACTGTGTCCTTATAAGGCAAACTTGAGCGGGGTTTATTAACGTGACCGGAGTATCACTATGCGTATCGCAACTATCACAGCCTTTGCCTTACTGATTGGCAACGCAGCCGAGGCAGACGTGGCAACCTACCAGCTCGACCCCGAACACACAGCCGTCTATTTTACCGTGGACCATGTCGGCTATGCAAAGACGCTGGGTATTTTCACCAAGCTCGCAGGCACATTCACCTACGACGATGAAAGTCACAAATTTGACGATGTTGATGTGAGCATTGACGCCGCCAGCATCGCAAGCTTTAATAAGGCCCGCGACAAGCATGTTCGCTCAAAAGATTTTTTAAATGTTAAAGCCCACCCTGCAATTACCTTTACCGCAACAGGTATTGATGTTGCAGATGCCGCCAATGGAACCACCGTCACGGGCGATCTGACCATCCTTGGAAAAACTCAAGCAATAACACTTAATGTTACCTTAAATAAAGCGGCGCGCTATCCTTTCGGGCATAAGCGCGACGTATTGGGCCTGTCGATGAACACAGACATTAATCGTAGCGAATTCGGAATGACCTACGCGGTTGACAATGGTCTGGTAGGTGACATAGTCACCATTCGGATTGAAACTGAAGCGATGAAAATAAAGTAACGCTACGTTTTTTAAATATCTGGTTCAGCAAAAATGTTGGTCATTTCAAATTCCAGCTGATCCGGTGAACCAGGGACTCCGTCATTAATATCTTCCTGACGCTCGAATAGCAAAGAGGATGTTGTTGAAAAATAATACGCTGCCTCCGCCACCACCGCAACTCAGCGCACAAAGCGACAGTATGAACATAGCCAAAAATTAATGCTTAATTTAATAGGGTTCGTAACGCGTGATTTTATGTGGTTATTAATAAGCCGTATTGGCAATAGGAACAAAACATGACTAAAGCTGCAAGTACTTACTCAAAACGTTTTTCGCAAATCTATTCAAGACTTTCTTGCCATGAAGATGACTTAGCTCACTTCAACGTCTGCTGATATTCAACAACGCGCTTCTCCAAGTCAGTAAGCTTGGCGTCAGAAAACCCCAGTTCGCGTAGCTTTTGATTAAGATCAAAAAGATAATCGCAGTTGCGTCCCAGTGGCCCCTGCGCGATTGCTATTGTGGTCACTACATCTGTTTCTGAAAGGCTTTGAACAAATCGCTCGTTTTTAATATCGACAACGAAGGTCAGTACACGAAACGTTTTGGCGGTTTCTGAGCACAATGCATCTATCCATATTGGCTGATAGACAAAAGTGAATAGCTCACGTTTAAAAAGGATGTCCAGCTCTGTCGCAGCAACATTTAAATCGATTCTGTATGCCAACCCATCACAATAGTCCCCCTCGACCAACCCCATCATTAAGCCTGGATGCTCTGGTGAGCCACGGCTAAAAGTCGTCCAGAAACAAAATTCTCTTTGATAGCCCTGAATACGACAACGGCGTTGATCAGCAAATTCGATTGCCGGGTTCCAGATTAACGAACCATAACCAAATACCCATAACTCCGCTGTGTCATCAAGGCTTTCGATTGTCTGCTGCACAAGCTCATGCCGCTGCTGATCAGACATCACAGGTATGTTCTTGCGCGCAGCTTCGGTAAGACGATTAATTTCGCCGCTGAGTATGGCGTCTCTTGTCAGGACTGGTTTATCTGGCATGTCAGATATGATACAGGGATGCAACGAAATTAAGTACCAGCAAGCCGAACAGCAATAACCAAGCGGGGACGACTCTGACGATGGATGAAGCAACCGATACAAGTGTCTACAATTTGATACCTGTTAATGGATATATCCGATTATAGTGGCAACAGCGACAGGATGAATGTGTTCAAGAGCTACTGACCCCAAGACCAAAGTAAGGAATTTACAATGAATACAGATTTGCCCAAAAGGCGGAACATCATCAGTCGATTTTTTCGTTTTCTTTGGCGTTCGCTAAAAGTGCTTAACACCGTTTTGTTCGGTCTTGTCGCTGTATTTCTTATCAGTACAGTGATTTTTATCGCTGTAAAAGAAGCCGGTCCTAAAGTACCGCAAGGCAGTGCGCTGATACTTGACCCTGCCGGCACCTTAGTAGAACAACAAAGCATTGCTGGTGCGGCTGCCTTGCTTCAAAGTGATGACCTGCCGCAGCAGGCATTGGTAAAAGACATCACAGACGCATTGGCATTAGCCAAAGAGGATACAAAAATCAAGCTCGTCGTGCTCGAGCTGGACAAACTGGAACAAGGGCTTATGCCTAAGCTTGAAACCATCGTCGCCGCTATAAATGACTTTAAAACCAGCGGTAAAAAAGTGATTGCGGTTGCAAACACGTACAGTCAGTCGGCCTTGTTTCTTGCTGCACATGCCGATGAAGTGTTGTTGAACCCAGAGGGTGCTGCGGTACCAACAGGCTTTGCCATGTACAGCCCATTCTTCAAGAGCTTTTTGCAGAAACATGATGTGACAGTGAATGTATTTAAAGTGGGTAGGTACAAGTCTGCCGTTGATCCGTTCACACGCGACGACATGTCACCGGAAGATCGAGAGGCGCGCCTGGGAATTTTGGATGCATGGTGGGACGCCTACACGACAGGGATTGAGACAGCCCGTGGTATGGATGCAGGCAGCATTGATGCGATGTTGCGAAACGCACCAGAGCAGATTGAATTAGCGCAGGGCAATATTGCGCAATTGTCGCTGGATAAAGGCTTTGTGGACCGCCTGGTAACCGACTCAGAACGACGAAGTTACCTGATTGGACAGACAGGTGGGCGATCAGACGACAATGGCTCTGGTATGGGTTTTCGTGGCATCACGTATAAAAAGTATCTTCGCAGCGCACGACTACCGACAAAGCCAGAAGCCGACAAAGTGGCGGTTATTACCGCTGTTGGCAGCATCATTGATGGTACTGCACCTCCTGGAGGCATCGGTGGTGAAACCCTGACTAAGCTGATCAGGAAAGCACGACTGGATGACAATGTGAAAGCCATTGTTCTTCGCATTGATTCCCCGGGAGGTAGTAAATCAGCGTCGGAAATGATTCGCGCTGAGTTGCAGGCAGCTCAGGCATCCGGCATTCCGCTGGTTGCGTCAATGGGATCGTTTGCCGCGTCGGGAGGTTACTGGATTGCCTCTTCCGCCGATGAAATCTGGGCATCGCCAACCACCATTACGGGCTCGATCGGTATATTCGGGTTACTGCTCAGCTTTGAGAAAACACTGGCTCGTTATGACATTTACAGTGATGGTGTCGCGACCACGCCGCTTGCTGGAGGCGCAAGTGCCATGCGGGGTATCACGCCAGCCATGGGGGACGTCGTGCAAACAATAATTGACGCAGGCTATCAACAGTTTCTGAACACGGTTGCCGAAGGGCGAGATATGGATGTAGACGCTGTTCATGATGTCGCTCAGGGACGAATCTGGACAGGACAAAAAGCGCAACAACTGGGTCTGGTAGATGAGTTGGGTAATCTGAAACAAGCAATCAGCGCTGCAGCCAGTTTAGCTAACCTTGAAGACTACGCCGTTTGGAATGTGCAAACGGAACTAACAGCTGAACAAAAAGTAATGCGGATGATATCCGAGACTGCATACAGCAAATTGCCACCAACTAAAAACGCTGATATCGCGCAGATGACCGGCATGATACGCAGAGAGTTTGGTTTTCTGGAGCGCTTGAATGATCCAAACCATGTTTATGTGATCTGCACTGATTGTCCTTTATTCCACTGACGACTGTTCAATTTAAAGCTAAACAGCCCACTGTTCTTCAATGCAAAAGCCTGCACATAGCGGGCTTTTTGTTATCCAGTAATGCCATTGTGAACTTTTGAGGTAGTAGAATGCCATAAGATAAACCGCTCTTTCGATCAACCACCTCATTGGTGACGAATGAACTATCGTTTAAATGTGTTCGCGACATTGCTGTTCTGTCTTTTTTAACTGGCAGTCGGACCATTACGCGCGCAAAACCCAGACCTCAGTATTCATCGGATGAAGACAATATATACGGGGATATTTAAGACGTAGCCGAATCCGCTTTTCAGGATTTGAGTTTCTTGCTTTCTTTACAAAACACCATTGCCGGAAACCAGCCTTTCTTACAACAGTTGAAAAAGGATTACTTTCCTCTGTTTGACCAAAACACAATTGCTTATCTGACTCTTGGAAAAGAATTGAATACGTTGAGTCAAGAACGCCGTGATTATCTGGGTTGTCTGGTGGGCACACGCTTTTTCAATTATCATTTGAAAAGCATTAACGCCAAGGACGACAAAAGTGTTCAATTTGAAATTGGCGATGTCAAAATCTCCGATACTTCTCAGATAGTCAATGTTAAGGTGTCCTATTTCATGATGCTGTTGTCATCCCACTTGTCGTTCGCCTGGTAGATCGCGATAAAAATTCAAACTGGTAAATAATAATGTAGTTGTAGACGGGGTTGGCATTCTGAACTCACTTAGATTAGAAATGAATAGATTAGAAATGAATAGATCAGAAATGAAATAATTTGTTCTGCCATTGTTGCATGATAGCCCGCAAGCAATCGAACGAATAAGGATTCTTCTGAATGAGCAAAATAGAAATGGACTGGTGAGTATAAGCCAGTCGTGCACTTTGCGTGAAACGCCACTCCCGTAACACATTCCTATTACTATAGTTCTATCATGCATTACTCAGGACATGCCTTTTCAGCACGAGGGTTTAGAACGATTGAAGTTAAAGGTACTAATAAAATCGGGCAACGCACACATTTATCTTCGTGCGATGTCAGTCGAGTTTAAAAGCTTTACACGCCGCTGCTGAAGAGCTCAGCATTGAAACCTGATACAGATTCTAAAGTTTGAAATATAATTCACACCTGCAAACTTACTTTTTTCCTGCTCTGAGTTCATTTGCTTTAATTACTACCAAAATTGCACACTAACGTAGAGTAAATCTGTCAAGTACGATTGAGCAGTACTTCACAGATACTAAGCGCGACTCACATCATACCTTTACGACGACCAGTCCTCGTACGCTTAGGCCTCAGGCACAAGTCGAACGCAGCCCCGGCACAATTCTGTTGTAAACTGAGAAACAGTTATCTTATGCAAACACTAATTTGTTTTAATGTGTCGTCACCAAAGATCTATTGCACAACCAGTGAAAAGTCGTACTTTGGCAAACCTTCAAACAATTTCGTTCCTGGGAATTTTATTCTCCATGGGGCTGTGCTTTTCTGCGTCTGTCAAGGCGGCTAAAAACGAGCCCATCTGGTCCGATGATGGCGGTTGGGATGACCTGACCAATTTTTCCACCATACAGGCAGTGGGTGTTAGCGACGACCTGTATTTGCTGGCAAGAGGCAATGCAGGTATGACGACCTTGCGCTACAAATCCATTACTGATAGCTGGATGCCCGTGGCAACCAATAATCCAAAATGGTCTGATGCCAACGGCTGGGATGATCTGTCTAACTATTCAACCATTCAAGCTGTCGGTGTTAGCAACGAGCTTTATCTTTTAGCCCGATCCAATTTCGGGGTGATCACACGTCACTATGACAAAAGTACCGACCGCTGGAAAAATCTGGCAGGTAATGACCTACCGTGGTCCAATACAGATGACTGGAATAAGCTTTCCAACTATTCAACCATTCAAGCTCTTGGAGTCGGCAACGATCTGTATTTGCTCGGCCGTTCCAAGTCGGGAATGAACACGCTGCGTTATGATAAAAAATCAGACAAGTGGGACGAAGTAGCATCCAATGATCCTGCATGGTCTGACAGTAGTGGTTGGGATGATTTATCCAACAGCGATACAATCCAGGCCGTTAGTGCGGGACAAGATATGTATCTGATAGCCAGGGCAAACTCAGGCATTATTTCACTCCGTTTTAATCGTGAAGCCGATCTTTGGGAGCCAATAGCGTCTAACAATCCGTCGTGGTCTGATAAAAATGGCTGGTCCGACCTATCTAATTATTCGACAATCCAGGCAGTTGAGTCGGACGGCCAACTCTATCTGCTTGCCAGAGGTAACTCTGGCATGATCACCCTGAAGTACTCAGCCACATCTGACAGCTGGGAAACCTTGTCACCCAACTATCCTCGATGGTCTGACAAATCTGGCTGGAGTGACTTCACAAACTATTCAACGATTCAGGCCGTATCCGCAGGAGACGACATGTACCTGCTGGCAAGAACCAACTATGGCATCACGACTCGTCGTTTAAATAAGGAAGCGAATCGCTGGGAATCGATTGCAAGCAATGACCCTACCTGGTCTGACGCGGCTGGTTGGAATGAATTTTCTAAATACTCAACCATTCAGGCAGTGGCTTCAACTGGCAAATTGTTTCTGTTTGCTCGAGACCAGCACGGCATGATAACAATGAGTTACGACCCTGCAGATGATGAATGGGTTACCACGAGTAAAGTAGAAACCAAACGCTAAGATACATTTCCAAAAGCCGTTCAGGACGCGACAAGGACGGTACAAACGCCATAAAAAAAGCCGCCAAAACGTGGCGGCTTTTTACAACTTAGCCAAGCCTCTATAAACCAGAGGCTTGTAAACACACTTAGTCAGGCAGATGATCGTTGCTAATCAAACCACGGTAGATCAACGCACCGATGATACCACCAGCAATTGGTGCTGCCCAGAATACCCATAGTTGTTCAACCGGGGCACTAACTGTACCTACGCCACCGTCACCAAAAACGTATGCGATAACTGCATTAGCAGTAGATCGTGCTGGGTTCACACTGGTGTTACTGACAGGGATACTGATCAGGTGAATCAGCGTTAGGCCAAGACCGATCGCCAGACCACCCATAGCAGGAGCCGCCTTACGCGCAGTGGCACCCATGATGATGATCAGGAATACGGCGGTCAAAACAACTTCGGCAATAATAACTGCCAACATGCTGTAACCACCTGGAGAGTAGTCCGCAAAACCATTCGTGGCGAAAGTACCGGCGCCGTCACCAATAGAGAATCCTTCAGCGCCAGATGCGATCATATAAATAGTGTAAGCACCTAAAACACCACCGATAACCTGAGCGATGATGTAACCAGGTGCATGAGCAGCCGAGAAACGACCACCAAAGGTCAAACCAAGTGTTACGGCCGGATTAAAGTGACCACCAGAAACATGACCAACAGCATACGCACCGGTCACAACGGTTAAACCGAAGGCCAAACTAACCCCGACAAAACCTATACCCAAGCTAGCACCAGCATCATTGTTACCAACACCTGCCGCAAGAACTGCAGCTCCACAGCCTCCTAATACCAACCAGAACGTTCCAAAAATTTCAGCAAATAATGCCCTTGCCATCATAACTAGCTCCTACCTTTTTTTAGTTAACTACGAATGGAGAAAATGTCTAACGTGTTTAGCCAACAAAACAACCTACTTTCACAAAACATGTTTAAATTCTATTCAGCAAGTTGTTATCAATAACTAAACGGATTAAAAGATAAAACTCAACTTATACAACCGGTTTTTATACAACCGATCTACTTTTAAATACTGTACCGACAACAAAATTCTTCAATCGCATTGTCGATTTAAGCTTCATCGTTGCAAAAATGATCGCCGCAAATTACGATCAGCCCTGACTCAAGCAAACACTGGCATATAATGCAGCATGTGAACCTGCAAACCTTGCTCGGTTGTCATACGGCCGAATTATTACAGCTAGCCCAATATCTATGTGTATCCTTTTGTGAAATTGGCCTTGAATTGCGAAACTGTGTAAATCAACATTAAATTGATAGCTAACATGACGGCTTAGCTATCAGTTTTTATGCAGTTTGCGCCACAAACGTGACTCTTGAGTGACTGCTGTCGAAGTGCTAAGTCTAGTTGATTAATAGGGAAACGCTATAAACTCAATAGCGATACTACTGATACGCTATTCACTGGCACCACGTATTTAAGCCCAGTTTGATTAAAAAAGACACAATTAAAACTGCGACCTTCTCTGACTGTCAACGTTATCGATATCAACTGGAGCGCACTTGGGGCGAACGGTTATCACGAAAATCCACTGTGGTTTTTGTCGGGTTAAACCCATCGACAGCTGACGCAAGCAAAGACGACCCAACCATCCGTAAGTGCACTGACTTCGCTCAACGCTGGCAGTTCAAAAAGCTTATTATGGTGAATCTCTTTGCTTGGCGTACAACCGATCCAAATGGGTTACTGGCAAGCGACGATCCAGTTGGAGAGCTAAACGACCAGTACTTGGATAAAGCCATTAAACAAAGCTCAATGGTGCTAGCTTGTTGGGGTGAGTATGGGACCATATTAGATCGATCAAGCCAATTCAGACGACGATACTCTCGGCGGCTGCATTGCCTTAAAAAAAACGCATCGGGCGAACCCACTCACCCGCTTTATCTACCAGCGACACTCACACCAGTAAAATTGACCAAAAAATGACTTTGATTCATAAATGCGCACGAATTTTGTCCATCTGCGTTACCATACAGGCCTAACAGCACGGTTCCATCAGGATTAAAAGGGAACGAAGTGAAAAGCTTCGGCTGCCCCCGCAACTGTATGTAATGAGTGGCCCTATTTACCACTGAATTAATTTTCGAAAATTTTTCGGTCTTAATTTGGGAAGGGAGAGCCACAGACTTAGAAGCAACGTAGTCGTTTAAGTGTTGTTGCCTAAGAGCATTGCTAGCCAGGAGACCTACCGCGTTGATTATTTAACCGCCAAACGGGGTTGTTTGGTAGGCAATGTCCTGCAATGCTTTTGCGTTTCATCGTCTCTCTTACCCCACTGGCCTTTAAGGATTGTGCGGGTTGCGCCTTCTTTACCTGACATACAAGTTCTGCCGATCGCGTTTTATGTTTTCGCGCTTTGCCTTTGCGTGCATGGGACTATGTCTGATTCCAGTGGCCGAAGCACAAAACGAAGAGCTGGAAACCATCAACGTTATTGCATCTCCTGAAAATGAAACAGGCGATGTCCAGCATGAGGAACACACCGGGAGCCACCAGCGTATTCCCAAAGCAGAGTTACAACGACACGACGTTAACCTAGCCGATATTCTGGCCAACGAAACAGGCGTGCAGTTTCGTCAAATTGGTGGGCTTGGCTCGCTTAGCACGGTGACATTGCGCGGCGGAAGTTCGCAGCAAACGGGTATTTATCTCGACGGCATATTACTGAACAGTGCCGGTAACGGTATTGTTGATCTTTCGCTTCTGGATTTACTTAATCTTTCCTCCGTTGATATTTATCGCGGGTCAACTCCAGCCCAGCTGTCTAACAGCAACATCGGTGGTGCTGTAAATTTGCGTACCCTCAGCGCCAAAAACGATGGTCCGGCAACCAATGCCGTGCTAAGTAGTGGCAGTTTTGATACGCATCGTGCGCAATTTGCACACCGATCAACTTACAAGCAGTGGGATGTTGTCGCTGCCGCCAGCCACGAAAACAGCAGCAACCGTTTTTCTTTTACTAACAACAACACCACCCCACTTAACTCGAATGACGATCGGCTGGAAAAACGCAACAATGCACCCGTATCAAAACTCAGTGCGCTTAGCCGAGTTGGCTTGCAATGGAACACGGATGCAAGAACCGACTTACTGGTGCAAATATCATCACGCGACCTCGGCGTGCCTGAATGGCGCAACAGCTCAAACAACGAGGCGAGCTTTGATACCGACAAAGTCGAATTTCAACTGACTAATCGCTTCGATGGCATCGGTAACTGGAATACGTCATTGTCCCTGTTTCAGCACTTTCAAAATAATCATTATCTTGACGCACGAAGTCAGATTGGGCTAGGTGCGCAAGATACTCAAAGTTCCGTTGACACAACGGGTGTAAAAACTTACTGGGAACACATTGGTGATCGTGGCACCTTGTCCTTGTCGACATCCCTGCGCAATGAAACACTAGAGTCGCGCGACGAGCTTAGCGCTAATCAAAACTACAACGTCAAAAGACAATCGATTCATTCGAATGTGCAATTCGCATTTATTAATGCCAACGAGAAGTTGCTATTGACGCCATCGCTGCGCATGCAAATCGTTGAAGACAAGAACTTTGGTAACGATTCAAGTAATGACGACAACAGAAGTGCAACCAAGTTCAGCCCGCAAATTGGTGCTCGATATACGTTTACTGACAGCCTAAGCGTGCAGTCAAACATGGGCAAGTTTGTCAGAGAGCCAAACTTCTCTGAACTGTTCGGCAGCACGGGGCTAATTGTGGGCAACCGAAACTTATTACCCGAGGACGGTATCAATGCCGATGTCGGCATTAGCTACAAGCTGTCAGAAAATTATTCATTTACCGGCTCACTCTTTGGTAGCTGGCGCGACGAATTAGTTGCGTTGGCGTTTGATTCTCAAGGTATCGGGCGAAGTGTGAACACCGGCAAAGCTAACGTGTTCGGAGTCGAACTAGGAAATAGCTGGCGCTTTAGCAAACAACTCTCAATGCGACTTAATACCACCTATCAACAAACACAGAACTTCTCGGCTAATCCGGCATTGAATAAAAAAGAGTTACCAGGCGAAGCTCGTTTAAGCGCTCACATAAAACTGCAGCACCTTAAACGCAAGGTAAAAACGTGGTTTGAATCTAACTACAAAAGCGACTTTTACTACGACCCAGCGAACTTGCTGCCAGCGTCTGGCTACTGGCTACACAATGCAGGTATTGAGTATCAATGGCACAAGCTACAGCTAGGCCTGACCATTAACAATGTAGGCAATGACAACATTCAGGATTTCAATGGCTTTCCCCGTCCAGGCAGAGCCTACTTTGTTTCCATAAACTACCGGCTGTAAAAAGCCAGCTAACTCATCGGAGAAAAGATGATAATTAAAACCAAAACGTTTGGCTTGAAACACACGCTACCGTTATTTTTGGCCGCAGCAGTCACTCTGAGCGGCTGCAGCTCAAGCGACGACGACGACAGAATGAGCGGTGCTGACACCGATGGCATGTCCACTGAGGCAGGTTCGGACACAGATGGTGGCGAAGGTACAAGCAACGGTGAAGGTACAAGCACTGGCGAAGGCACAAGCACTGGCGAAGGCAATGGAACGGATGGTGTACCTCCTGCAAATCTGGACACGTTAGCGTTTACCGCCACCGCCTCATTTCCTACCGGCCAAATTGAGCGTATACCTCTTAGGGACGGCGTTGTGGATGCAACCTACCCGGCAACCATGAGCGACATTCGCGTTGAGAGTTTTGGAGACAACATTTATCAGCTTGGCCGCTTTCAACTCGACTCATTAACAAAGTTGAGCCCCACTGATACCTCTGTTGTTGAGTATCAGTATTCACTAACGGCAGCTGACGAGTCAGCCAATGCCCATGATGTTGTCTTTGTCGATGAAACCAAAGCGTATGTGTTGCGTTACGGAAGCCCAACCATTTGGATTATCAACCCGTCGGCAACCACAGAAGAAGAATTTAAAATTGGCGAAATCGATATTTCTGCTTATGACCCCGATCCGTCAGATGATGACTTATCACCAAACGCCACCTCTGGTGTGATTGTTGACGGTGAGTTATTTGTTGTAATGCAACGCCTGACAGGATTCAATCCAATTGAAACCGGTTACGTAGCCGTGTTCGATGTTGCTACCGATACAGAAATTGATACCCTCAAGGGTGGCGCTGATAACTTAATGGGTATCCCATTAAATAGTTTAAACCCAACCAACATTCGGTTTAATGATGCCACTGGCGAAATCTTTGTTACCGGTCGCGGAAATATTTTTGTGGAATTCAACATGCTTGAGGCTGACCCATACTCTGGTGGTCTGTTCGCAATCGACGCGAGCACCTACGATCTTAGTCAACGCCTGGACGATGGCGACCAGACAAATAACAATGGGTTTATTGCACAAACTTTGGTTGTAAGCGAAACCAAAGGCTATGTAGCTATGTATGCCAACGCTGCCCCGGACGACGGCAGCCCGCGAACTACTTTGTTTTCGTTTGACCCATCAACCGGTGTCATTGGTGATCAAGTGAGTTCCGTTGCTAGCCAGGAAGTCGCCACTCTGGATGTGGGCCCTGATGGTGGCGTCTGGATGGGTGTAAGCAGTGCCGATACGCCAGGGTTTGTGCGCCTCAATACAGAGGATGACTCAGTGATCGAACCGTACATTGCGACATCATTCTCGCCATTAAACATACTGTTTTTAGATGTCGAAGAACAGTAACGGCAAGCCACAAAACACCTTGAATCAGTATTTCAGCCATAATTGCGCATGCGCTCTGACAGACGACTGACACTGCTGTTAATAATGCTGGTTACTGCACTCGCAGTAACCAGCTTGATTTATGGCAGTGAATCAATATCGGTCTTGTCTGCATTGTCCGATCAGTTCAACAATCCCAATTCAACCAACGCGGTTATACTGCGAGAAATTCGACTCCCCCGAATGATCATGGCAGCGGTCATTGGCGCATCACTTGGTTTATGTGGTGCTGTCATGCAAGGGCTGCTGCGAAATCCATTAGCAAGCCCGGGTTTGATTGGCAGCTCAAGTGGTGCAGCCCTTGGGGCTGTTAGTGTTTTGTACTTCACCACCGGCATTGGTTATACCCAGTGGGTACCCGTTGCCGGAATGAGCGGTTCTTTAATCGCGACCGTGCTGGTCTACCTACTCGCCGGTCGAAGTGCAGGTATTACCACGCTTATACTAGCTGGTGTTGCGGTTAACGCTCTGAGCACCGCTTGCTTATCTTTGTTATTAAATCTTGCGCCAAGCCCCTACGCCGTGCAAGAGCTTTTGTTATGGACGTTAGGTGACCTGACCGACCGTAGCCTGAAAGATTTATGGCTGTTGCTGCCTTGCACCTTTCTGGGATGGGCCCTGCTCATTGGCGTGGGTCAGCAACTTAATACACTGACTCTTGGTGAGTCGACAGCGCGAAGTATGGGCATTAAATTAAATAGGTTACGTTGGCGTGTGTTTATTGCTGTGTCACTTGCCGTAGGTGCAGCTGTATCGGTAGCGGGAATGATCGGTTTTATCGGTCTGGTGGTCCCTCATTTATTGCGACCGCTGGTCAATCACGAGCCTGCCCGATTGTTACCTGTTTCAGCTTTGGGAGGCGCTGCTGTATTATTGGCAGCCGACATTGGTGTCAGGCTAATTCCAACGGAACAACACTTAAAAGTCGGCGTTCTCACCGCCCTGGTTGGCGCACCTTTCTTTTTTTATCTGATCGTTAATTCCAGACATAAGTACAACGGATAATTTATGTCATCTACACAGGCAAGACTCGAAGCAGACCAGCTCAATGTTAGCATTGGTAGTGCAACCATACTAAACAACGTCTCCATGCAGGCAATGCCAGGGGAAATGGTCGGACTTATTGGACCTAATGGCGCGGGTAAATCCACTCTGCTTTCTTTGCTGGCTGGGCTTAATCAGCCAGACAGTGGCAGCGTAAGCCTTGACGGTGCAGACATTACATCTATCGATGCATCCAGTCGCGCTCGCTCGATTGGCTGGCTAGCGCAAATGGGTGAAATTCATTGGCCACTGAGTGTTCATCGATTGGTGAGTCTTGGTCGCTACCCACACTTGTCAGCCTGGCAAAAATTAAACAGCGACGATGAGAGAGCTATCGAACATGCGTTACATCTAACAGACTCAACCCACCTGGCTAACCGTGACGCGACGACACTGTCAGGCGGAGAGCGAGCTCGGGTACTAATGGCACGCATACTGGCAGCAAAACCAAGTCTTTTGTTGGCAGACGAGCCTGTGTCTTCGCTGGATTTGGGACATCAAATTCAAACCATGGATATGTTGCGCAGGTTTGCAACCGAAACACAGGCTTGTATTGTGGTGCTCCACGATCTTTCTCTGGCTTGTCGTTACTGCGACCGCTTGTATTTAATGGATAAAGGTCGTGTGCGGGCGCATGGAGAGGCTGCAACCGTTCTGAGCAAGGAGAACATCAGGGAAGTGTATGGGGTGGAAGTTATCGCTGGTTGCGATACCGTCCCCTGGATAGTGCCTCACAAGTTAGCGGCGAACTTACCAAATTAAACTTACTCTGGCCGACTTATCTGGCCGACTTACTTGGCAAACCAAGTCTGATTAAGCAGATTTTCTTGAATGCTCGTTCAATAACTGTAAAAACTCTACATCCGGTATTGGTTTGGAGCAGAAATAGCCTTGATACTCCTCGCAACGAAGCGCTTTTATGTGCGCTAGCTGATGATGAGTTTCAATTCCTTCGGCAACCACATTTAATCCCAGGTCGTGCGCTAATGAGATAACCGCTTTAACAATAGGCATTCTGTCTTTTACACCTTTAATCTCTTTAATAAAAGAACGATCAATTTTTAATTGATCTAAAGGAAAACGTTGAAGATAACTTAATGAGGAATAACCGGTGCCAAAATCATCAATTGATATTTTCACACCCAAATTCTTTAATTGTTGCAACTTGACGATATTGGTTTCAGCGTTTTCCATTATCATGTTTTCTGTCAGCTCAACAATTAACGACTCGGCTGGCAAGCCACTGTCATCAAGAGCCTTTTGCACGATAGCGATGAAGTCCAGTTCATGTAACTGGCGTATCGATACATTCACTGCAATTTTAAAGTCGTCGTGACCCAGCTCACGCCATTCTTGAGCCGCCCGGCAAGATTCGCGCAACACCCATTCTCCGATAGACACGATCATGCCTGTGTCTTCCGCAAGCGGAATAAAATTAACCGGCGATATTAAACCAAATTCGGGGTGCAACCAGCGCACTAATGCTTCCGCGCCAACTATATCGCCACTGGCAACGTTGACCTTAGGCTGAAACACGAGAAAAATCTCGCCATTCTCCACTGCCGTACGCATACCATTTTCCATGCTCAGCAACTCACGCGCTTTTTCATCCATTTGCTCAGCATAAAAAGCGTACTGCGTATCTCGGCGTCCTTTGGCATGCAACATCGCCGTTTCAGCATCGTTAATTAAATTCTCTACACTGGACGTTTGCCTGGACAATGTTGACACCCCAATGCTAACCGTCAAATAGATATCCTGATCAGCAACTGTAAACGGTGTTTCAAGCACTTCAACAAACTGATTGAGTAAATTAGTTAGTCCTTCACAGCGAGACTCCGTGTTAGCCATAGGCATTAGGATACCAAACCGGTCACCGCCTACTCGTGCGATGGAAGACTTTACCGGAGTGGATGACGGGTTTTGTGAATCAACTGGTGCAGTATTGAAAGTCATTCTCAATCGCTCACTAAACGCCCATAACACATCATCACCACGCTCTGGCCCCAGAGAGTCGTTGATTGCTTTAAATCGATTAATATTGAACAACAGCAAAGCTGCCTGGTCGTCCGAATTTTTTATGTCATCCAGTGAGGACTTGAGCTCCTTAGTAAAAGACAATCGGTTAGGCAAATCTGTGAGCGTGTCGAAGCTGAGCATGCGTTGCAAGTACGCTCGGGAAGTTAATGTGTTGCGCATGCGCAATGCCAGTTCACTTGCATCGACCGGTTTGGATAAAAAGTCGGTTGCGCCCAACTGCAATGCTTGTAATTTTGTGTCAGCGTCTTCTGATGAGGTAAGTACGATTACTGGTACGTTTTTGATATCGTCGTCCAGACGCATTTCTCGCAAGATATCAAACCCGGTAACCTCTGGCATTACCAGATCAAGCAACAGCACATCTGGAATATCGGCCTTGATAGCTTCAATAGCTAATTTCGAATCCGAAATAGAGACAAATCGATTATAGCCTTCAGCTTCAAGGTGAACCTGCAACACTTCCATGTTTAACGGTTCATCATCGATCATCATGATCTTAGCGTTGCCCATAAGCGCAGTGGCTTGCGCAATCGCATCTTCTGGTGTTTTATGTGACGTCATATCACTCACAATTCGCTCTGCCTGAGTTACCCTTAACAGGTTCACTCGAAATTAATCTACTGAAAAATGAAATCACGCTGATTTTTCCAGTGGTTCTAACGTATCCCAACCTTGTTTCACTCGACCTGCATACAGTGCAACGGCTTCAAAGTCTTGTTTAAGTTGATCAGTATCCTGCGCTTTTGCACTGTTTTCCAGCGCACTTGCCAATGGTGTAAATCCTTCAAACCCGACGTTGCCACCGGAACCCTTAAGCCAATGCGCCAGTTTAGCCATCGCATCAAAGTCCTCCTTTGAGAGCGCGGACCGTAGCTCACTTAACTGCTCTTCAAGTCGAGGCATAAACTTTTCAACAATGCCTCGAAAACGCGGATTGTTCATAGGCAGTGTGCTGTATACAGATTCAGCTTCAGCTTCTTTAGTCTTATCGGCCTCAGTTGGCGTTGATACAACTGCTGATGATGTCGTAGCTGTTAAAGGAGTCTGTTCGGGGAGTTGGCGCACAGTTTCTGTACCAGTAACGTTACTGTTACTGTTACCACTGCCACCGGCATCACTGCCAGCATCACTGACAACGTTGTCAAAGCTGATCCTGCTTTGGATATCCTTGATCACATCTAACATGTTCTGCGACTTGTCAGCATCGTGTTGCTTGGCCGCCACTTCAAGCTCTTTCACAGGATTTGCAAACTCCACAAAACCAACGGTACCACCTGAACCTTTCAGCCAATGCGCATGATTTGCAAGCTCAGCAAAATCACCCCGATCATGACAAGCTTGCATCTCTTGCAGTTGAGTTTCCAGTCGTACGACAAACTGCTTTGCAATAGCTTCAAATTTCGGATTCTGCTGAGCCATGGTGCTATACACCGGCCCGTCGCCCATCGAAGTCGACACCTCTGCTCTGAGCGCAACAGCATCAATGGTTTTTGCAGAGATCTTTGCAACGGGCGCTGGCTCAGAGTCAATTACTGTGTAAGTGCCGCCCAGTAAATCCGCAAGCAACGCGGTTAGCTCATCCAGATTGATAGGCTTTGTCATGTAATGAGAAAAACCAGCTTTTATAACCCGCTGCTCGTACCCTTTCATGGCATTTGCCGTTAACGCAATGACAGGCAATTTGACACCTTGCTTACGCATCGCTGCCACGGCCTCGTAACCATCCATTACCGGCATTTGGATATCCATCAATACGACGTCAAAATCATTGGCGATAACTTCGTCAAGGCCTTCTTTTCCGTTTTCGGCGGTAACGATGTCAATACCCAAATCACCAAGCACCACCGAGAGAAGCTCGCGGTTTTCAGGGCCATCGTCAACAACCAAAGCGCGACATTCGTGGAACGCCCACAACTTGGCAGTTTGCGTTTCTACAACAGCAAACGACTTATGCACCTCGTCAATGCTCAGCATTGGCGCATCCCCTATATCACCCACAGGCAATGTGAGCATGAATGTACTGCCCTCACCTTCAACGCTTGTGACAATAATGTCGCCATGCATTGCCAAGGCAAGCTTACGACTGATTGAAAGCCCCAGTCCTGTACCACCGAATCGGCGAGTGATAGATGCATCGGCCTGAATAAATGCTTCAAAGATAGAGGCTAATTGTTTTTCACTCATCCCAATACCGGTATCAATGACCTTAATGAGCATGCGTGGGTCTTCAGGGTTTGCGTCGTGCTCTAAACGCACCGTGACCGCACCTTCTTCAGTAAATTTAATCGCGTTACCAATCAAGTTGGTGACGATTTGACGTAAGCGCGAAGGGTCACTAATAATATGGGCAGGTAAATCAGTGCCGACTTCGATGTTTAATTCAACACCTTTCTCTCGCGCTTTGACTTTTAATACATGAACCACTTCGTTTGATATGTAAGCTGCCTTACATGGAATGGACTCGACTTCCATTGCACCCGACTCCACCTTTGACAAGTCGAGTACATCGTTAATCAGCTCCAGCAGATGTGTGCCACTATTGGAAATGGTATTGAGATGACGAATGCGGTCATCTTCACTGGTTTGGGTTCCGCGCTTCAACACCTCGGTAAAACCCAGTATAGCCGTCATCGGGGTTCTTATCTCATGACTCATGTTCGACAAGAAGGCTGTTTTAGCTTCGTTTGCTGCCTCAGCTTCTTCCATGGACTGACGCAGCAGTAATTCTTTTTCTTCAAGAAGCGTTACATCATCCATACTGACGAGCACGCCACCAACTTTGCCTTTGGCTCCCATGACAGGAGAGCAGTTAACGATGAACTTTCTACTTTCACCTTCTTTGTCCATATAGCCAACCATATCCATTCGGGTTGGTTCTGCTGTGGCGAAAGCCTGTTGCCAGGGATAAGTTGGGTTGTCATCATCTACTTGTACCCAAGGCAAAGAATCAGCTCTTACCCCAAGCAGATCATCTGCCGGTTTACCATTAAGATCAGCAAAGGCGGCGTTGGCTAACACAATGTTGCCACGCCCGTCGAGCACCAGCAATGATTCAGCAATGGTATCCAGTGCCGAACGCACGCGAGCAGGGACCGCAGTTGACGGGTTCAATTCCTTAAGCATCTTGCCTAGGTAAAAATAAAACATTGGAAAGCTGATAATGCCAATAAAGGCCATCAAACTAAAAGCTGATTGTCTCGACTTGTCCATCAAAGACATATTTTTCGGCACAGCAAATTGAAAGTGCATCTGTCCCCATTCTTGATCACCGCGCAGTAGCGGCACACTAACAATCGAGCCAGTATTAAAAGACGTAAGCAAAGCATTTGAAGCAGCTGCAGTATCCTCTGACTGATTGGTATAAGTTGCTATGTCATCACTGTTTTCGCGAAAGCCAAAAAACACACGACTTTTATCAGATGCACGCTGCAGTTCAATGGCATTAAGATCAGGGTTTCTTTCAACAATAAATTCCAGCGCGCCACGCATGCCCGCTAGATCGCCCCGCTTTAACAATACTGAATTAGTGGAAGACACAGCTTCAGCCAAAGCGATTCGCCCATCCATTTGCGCACCGGCACGATCAGGAACAAAGCCCAGGAACATGGACAACAATACAACGGCGGTTAGCAAGGAAGACAAACCAAAGGCGATATGAAACCGCGGGGAAAACGATGGCAATCTTCTATACAGTGATTTTAATTTCGTCAACATGGTCGCTTCAATAAAACCCAATGATGTTTAACGCAGGGTTCACTTGCGCATCGATCGGAATCGACACAGGTAAAACCTGTCTGTGTACAAGTAAAATCGGCAGTAAGACACAAAACTTCAGTTTTCTGTGAAACCCCGACTATTCAATATAAGCGGGGTCAGGTCTTTGATTTTGAATGGAATTGGAATAAAGCGGGGTCAGGTCTTTGATTTTGAATGGAATTGAACCTTACGCTCGCTATGATGGCTTCCATCCATTCAAAATCAAAGACCTGACCCCACTTTTGCTCTTTTGTGCACATTCAAAATCAAAGACCTGACCCCGCTTTTGCGGTGACCCCGCTTTTGCGCTTTAATATCAGGAGGAGAAGAAGTCGACTTGGCAGCGTATGCCACTGGGGATTTTTAAATCAGGATTATCAAGCACCAGACGGACACCAAAGGTCGCGCTGGCGGCATCTGACACGGCATCGATTCGTCGTACTTGTGCATCGAGCACCTTGTCATCATATCCAGGCGCTAACAAAGTGATTCCTCCGCGCATACCCGATTCTATTTGCCCCATGTAATCCAATGGCACAATAACTTCGACATGCAGCGGGTTTAACTGTGCAATTTCAAATACCGGGTCGTTGTCTACGTATTCGCCAGCTGACTTGTACCGCTCTACCACAGTACCTTCGATCGGGCTGATTATCATGCGACGTTCCAGCGCTGCACGTTCACGTTCAACACGTAGTTGAGCGAGGCGTTGATTTTCTTCTTCTTGTCTTAGCTGCAATCGAGCTATGCGTGATTCAGTTTCAACCTGGTCCATGTTCTGCGCAGAAATAGCCGAAGTTGCTAACAAGGTGGCGTTACGTTTTCTGGTTCGCTCACCAAATGATGCTGTGGTTTGACGCAAATCAACTGCAGTGCCTTGAGCTGCAATCTCTTCAGCGATGGCCAACGAGGCTGATTCGACGCGAGATTCTAAAGTCGCCATAACAGAGCCACGGCTAACAAAGTCACTGCGATCAAAACTGGTTGACGCGATTAGACCGGGAACGGCAGAACCTAAACGTATAACGCTACTTGGTTCAACAACACAATCCAGATCAGACAATACTTCTCGACCAGCGCTCAATGGTGGTGCCACCAACGTTGTGAGCGTCACTGCACCTACACAAAGTGCAAAAGGTAAATACCCGACTCGAAGTGTCGATTTAAGTGTGCTTTTTGATCCTTGGGTGCTTTTCGAGGGTTCAGTGTTTTGCTTGCTTGACACAAACCAATTCATCCATTGTTCCAAGTTTTGTTTTTTGTTCATTCGCTTATCACTAAACCGTCAGTTGTTTAAGCAGAAGTTGCCTAGTTGATCGCCACCATCTTTTGCCCAACGATTCAGGCTGGTGATGCAATGTGACATAGGCCCTACCCCCAATGCCTGCAATTGATGCCTCGCTGGGCAAGGCAAGCTCAATATGAAACACTTTTTCAAGTGTTTGCAGTTGTTCATTCGTTTGCGAAGCAACTGCTATGCCGCCACGACCATCATAGGCAAGCGCCGGGCTTGGCAAGGTATTCTGTGCGGCGGGCGTTTGACGCGTCAAAGTTGCTGCAAGCGTATGGCTAAAGCGATCTGCAAGCCTGACATTGACAGCTTCAACGCCAGCCTGAAACCGCTCCATCCGCTGCTGCGTCAGTACCGCTTTAACCACCAGATCTTTTTTATTAACGACGTGCGCGAGTAACTCACCCTGCTGCACGTGACGACCTGCGAGAACCAATTGATCATCCACCACAAACATCCCATCAATACCGGCGACCACGTCAAGCTGCTCAACGCGACTACTCAAGTTATCCAGTCTTAATTTCAGGGATTCGATGTCTGCTAATAATTGCTGCGCCTCTGCAGTGTCGCTCTGCTGCACAGCGCGATAACTGATTTGCACAGCTTGTAATTCGGCTTGTGCAACTTGCTGTGCGGTTTGAAGTTCCGGTGCTTGTAGACGCATTAGCAATTGACCGGCTTCTACAAGCGTGCCAGGCTGAACGATTATTTTTTCAACTACACCCTGCTCGGCTGCGAACACCTGGGCTTGATTGGGTACCCACACAACACCCTCTGTTCGGGTTGATGATGGCATCGGTATAAAGCCAACAACCAATGCTAATACTGCAGTGAATCCCAACGTCATCACGATAGAGCGTTGCCTGATACCTTCAAGCTCAGGAGAGTGGATTAGATATTGGCGTAATTTTAAAATGGGGTTAATCAGTAACTGGTACATCGCAAAAAGCGCTAGTGCAACCCCCAGTATCAAGTATTCGGATGCCAGGAACAACGCGATAACGATAGTGATAATGCATCGATACGCAATTGATAGAACACCATAAGTAAACAGCCACTTTTTCTCGCCTGTTGCGCTGACGGGCGACTTTGCATCGGTAACGCGAAACATGTATTTTCTAACGAGATAGCGACAATACGACTGTGCGCGGGCATATAAATTTGGAATATCAATCCAGTCCTGCAAAATGTAGTAGCCATCAAATTTTAACAGTGGGTTGGCATTAAACATGAGCGTGGCAGCCGAACCCATTACAAACATCGCAAAGCCAATATTCTGCAAAAAACCGGGTTGAACTGTCAGAAAGACAAACAAGCCAATAGCCGCAAGTGTGCATTCGGCCAACATTCCGGCCGCACCTACCAGTACCCGTTGTGTACGGCCTGGAAACATCCATGCATCAGATGCATCGACATAAGGAATAGGCATCAGGATTAAAAAAGTGATACCTGTTTCGTGAACAGCACCACCCCAGCGCTTGATAACCAGAGCATGCGCCAGCTCATGTATAGCCTTTAATGCTGGATACAAAAGCAGATATAACCACCAGTGCGTGGGCGATGCTGCAATACGCTTGAATTCGGTATAGACAATTGAACCGTTTACGACAGCTGCCATAACGGCCACCATAAGCACGCTTATTATGGTGATTAAAAACCAGCGGCTAAACAACCAAGGTAGCTTGTTTACCATGGCACCGAGCCAACCATCCGGGTTATGCAAAGGAATTTTTATGGCTAAAGGATTACTGTAGCGAGAACGTTTTTGATTCGACAGTTGTTTATGATATTGAGCGATTAATCGTTCCTGTTCGTTCTGCGAGCCCAGGCTAAGCAATCCGTTAAAACACATCGGTCCAAACCAGTCACTGATTTGTTCGGCTGTGATGCCTAGTTGCGCACCCTCAACACAAAGTTGTTCTACCGTTTTCTTACCATCAATTAAATGCAAAAGCTCGGTAGCGCTGGCATTCAGTCGGACATGGTCTCCACTAACGGTATTACGCAAAACCAGCCACCGTTCATCACGAACCGAACGTGACTCATATTTGATGTTGGGAGAAAGCGTCGGCTTGCACAGCTTAAAGGTATCCCATGCACCGTTATTATCTGCGTTGACTGAACTCACAACAGACCCAACTTCCAACCGAAGTATCGCAATCGATCAAGCATTTTATGGGTATACACCCAAAAAATGGAACGCGAGCCAACTTCAACTTTACCCACGCCTTCCATCCCTGGTTGCAATGCACTGGCATCGCCGGCAATAGTGGCGGGTATGCGAAATGCCGCTCGACCTTTTTCTGACACTGCAACTGGCAACACATCGCCTAGCTTTGCATCCCACTGAGTTGTGGGTAGAGCGGCCATTCTCAGTTGAGCTAACTGTTCTGGCCTGACATAACCAATATCATGTTCGTCGACTTCCAGTACCAGTCGGTACTGTTCGGCGGAACCAATTTCAAACAAGATATCGCCTTTCGCTACAGGTGCGCCCAATGACTGAGTCCAGTCGCCATCAAGCAGTACACCATCAAATGGCGCACGAAGTTCACTTCGCTTTATTTGATCCTCTACAAGCGCAATTTCGGCATCGATTCTTTGAACATCTGCACGTAAGCGGCTCAGTTCACTGCGATCGTGCATGGCCAGAGCCTGCGCATAGTTCTGCTCATTTTTAACTTTTTCACTGTGCCATTTCTCGGCAGCCAATTGCAGGTTTTGCCCGTCGAGTGTCGCCAGCAAATTCCCTTTGGCAACAAATTCACCCGCTCGCGCATGCGCTGATAATATAAATCCGTCTTGTGGCGCAACTAACACTTGCCGATCAGAGGCCTCTATATAAGCTTCAGCTGAAATTCTGTGCGTTACCGGCACGATAAACGACAGCAATAAAGCCGCAATAGCGATTGCTGCAACCCACTGCTTCGTAGTCCAGTTGCTCCAGCTAATTACTTGCTTCCAAGTCTCTGATGCCCATTGTTTGCACTTTTGCGTCGCACTAAGAGATTGCGCGTGAGACAGAGCCATTAGGGCCGCCACGTTTTTTACTGACTGCTCAATTGCATCTGCCTGTGCAGTAGAAAAATGCTCATGAGCTTCACGCTCCAGCACCAGTACGAATCGATCACGCAGCGAACCAGGCATTACAAAGGAGAGTAAAGGATGCTCACCCTGGCTTTTAAAATACGACTGTAATGCAGGTGCAGCCTCTGCATCTTCGTTAGGGAATATGGCGCGGCGACACTCAAGTGTGTCTTGCATCAAGGCGCATAATTGTCTGGCAATTTTGCGTCGATCATCGATTTTTGACTGACCAGACATAGCGACAAGTCGCAACGTCTTACCATCGTGACAACCCATCGATACCCTTACGCAGCCACACAAACTGGCTATCGAATTAACCAGTGTGAACGCCAGCGATGTAAACGTGCCATGACGATCGATGGCATTCATTAACGACTGGGCCAACTGTGCTTCAGGACCCGCTTTAGCCTCTGTTGCCGATGTCATTGCTGGCGACATATCTGCATTCCCACGGGATGCATGATTCTGACCCATTTGTACTGTTGCCCATTGAGCCAGCCGGACGGCTGTGTTTTGCTGAATCTCGTTGAGCGCTCTGGTACGCATCACAAACACGTGTGCAACATGCTCAGATTCAATCTTCAGAGGCACAGATAACAGGTTATTGTTTGGATAGGCTTTATTTTCAAGATACTGAGGCTTTGCACGATGAACACAGGAAAGCACCGCATTTGTAACTGACTCATCACACTTTCCGGTATCAGGGCTATTGGCGCAAAGCGTAATAGTTTGATTCTGATTTACATCGAACAAATAGATGGAATCAGCATCAGGCAGCATTTCATGTAACCACTGCAACCAATGCAGCTTGTCTGCATTGGAATGCGTATTGGTCTGCGTATTGGTTTGCACATGGGTTTGCACATGGGTTTGCACATGGGTTTGCGCATGGGTTGGTGCCGAATTAGCTTTCGAGCGCGTTTGCACTGATTTTTCTAACTGTCTGGTTTGCATACGACGCCGTCTATACCCTTGGTTTCCGGTTGCCCGAAAAAAGCCTTTTTTTCAGTTGGTGCAACTAATGAGCCACCGCCACGCTAACTTGCTATGAGCGGTTTCAAAGTTGATATAAAGCTGAAAATTGCACCGATCTGAAGCAATTAGAGGCGAAATATCTGCCAAAATGCCAATCTGTCAACTGCATTCGATGACCCTGGGCACTTCTATGGCTATTTCACTATCTCGGTTGCAAGCTATTGTTGGCGATGCGAATGTGCTTGATCAGGCGGCCGTTGCACAACGCGCGACACACCACTGGGATGCATCACCAATGCAAGCGCGCGCACTGGTCAGGCCCGCCAATACCGAACAACTCAGCCAAGTGGTGAAAGCTTGCCATGATGCAAATCAGCCCATCGTCATCCATGGTGGACTAACCGGATTAGTGGACGGTGATAAAACCACGACGAATGATCTTGTTGTGTCTCTTGAACGCATGTGCCACATCGAGTCTATCGACGTCGCAGGTCGTACAATGAGTGTTCAGGCAGGTTGTGTACTGCAACAAGTACAAACAGCTGCAAAAGCGACAGGCTTACTGTATGCACTCGACCTTGGTGCGAGAGGTTCATGCACTATTGGTGGCAACATCTCTACCAATGCGGGTGGCGTTTCTGTGTTGCGCTACGGCATGACGCGAGAGCAGATTCTGGGGCTGGAAGTTGTGCTCGCTGATGGCACCGTGCTCGATTCAATGAACGTGTTGATGAAGGACAATACTGGTTACGACTTAAAACAGTTATTTATCGGTAGTGAAGGCACACTGGGTATCGTGACCCGCGCGGTACTTCGACTTAGGCCTGACACGACCACTAAAAATACAGCGATGTTGGCTTTTGATTCGTTTGAGCAAGTTCGCAACACCCTGGCGCACATGAATAGTGTTATCGGGTCGCAACTCAATTCATTCGAAATTATCTGGAATCAGTTTTATACATTGTCTACAAACCCTGATGTTGGTGGTTCGCTGCGAGCACCATTACCGAACAGTTTTTATGCGTACGCCATTGTGGAATCACAAGGCACGAATGAGCAAGCCGATCAGCACACATTTGAAAATGCGTTGGAATCAGCACTAGAACAAGGCATTATTACCGATGCCGTTATTGCCCAGTCTGAAAAAGAATGCGCGGACATTTGGACCATAAGGGAAAACGTTGACTTGTTTGCCTGCCATCACCCGACTTATAGTTATGACATAAGCCTGCCTATAAGTGACATGGATATCTACTTAATTAAAGTCAACAAACAATTGAGCGACATATGGCCAAATATTATTATGTATGCCTATGGTCATCTAGCCGACAGCAATCTACACATCACGATTGCACCTAACACGCAAACTGGTCAGGTCAAAGTTGATAAAAAAGGCACGTTGAGCGAGCAATTAACTGAGGAACAACAGCAATGGAAATGCCGCTGTAATGACATCATGTTTAACGCACTCAAACCATTACGAGGTTCGATCTCTGCCGAGCATGGCATTGGTTTGGAGAAAAAGGCTTACCTGCATTATTCGCGAAGTGAGGCTGAAATCGCAACCATGCGCCTGCTCAAACAGTCGCTTGATCCCAAAGGCTTATTCAACGCCGGAAAAATTATCTAGAAAGCCGCAGCGTTATCCAGCACATGCCCACGCAGCCGATATGCCGTGGGCACCAATACGATCACCCCGATAAACGAAATCCCACTCATGAACAGCAACTGCTGTTCGAAGCCAACGCCGTAATCGATAAGCCAACCGGTTAAACCCGGACCAACGGCAGAAGCCAGCACCATGCAAGCAAACACCACTGACCTGATCGCACCCAAATGGCGGGTACCGTAAACCTCCGACCAAATTGCACCAAAAATGGCACCGTAAAACCCATAACAGATACCCAGCAACAGCATGAACACCAACAGCAAATAACCCTGCTGGGCCACAGACAACAAAAAGCACCCAACCGTCAGTGGCACCAGTACCAGAGGTAAAAGCTGATGCGCGCTGATGCGATCGATCATTTGGCCGGTCAGTAAACTGGTGGCGACGCTTACTAAAGACATCATAGCGAAACCGGCCACCAGCACGCCTGAGTCCCATTGCTTTAATTCCAGTAAATGGACCTGGTGAAACCAGACGGACGTACCAATAAAGCCGGGGGCCAGTACACCGCAAGTGGCCAGCCAAAACCACGGATCACGTATCGCTTCTGCACGAGTCCATTGCCTGCCAGTCTCAGATTGATCTTTTGCGGCACCTGATGGGGTTCTATCGAGTGTAAAACAAAGACGAATCAAAGGCAGCGCCACTAACAAAAGTGCTACAGAACACGCCCACCACATTAATCGCCAGTCGATACTAGCCAATAAACCTATGACGATAAAAGGAAAAATTGCCTCACCTAGCTGGTGACCCGTACTGGTCACGGAAACGGCTCGCCCCCGCTCAGCGACAAACCAACGCCCCATTGCCGTAATGGCAGTGTGGGTCATCATGCCTTGACCGGCCAGGCGCAGGCAGTAGATAGCGAATATGAGTCCAGGCACACTTTGCGCGGATGCCATCAAAGCACACGCCACCGCTAAACCCACAATGACAAGGCATGAAACTGTCCTGACTGAGTAGAAATCGACAACTTTTCCTAAGAAAACCAATGTGATAGCGCTGGCCAGCGTGCCAAGCATGTAGACTGAACCAAACTCGCCATGGCTTAAGCCAAAATCGGTCCTATAGCCACTGGCAAACATGGCTATGAAAAACGTTTGGCCAAAGCTTGCGAAAAAGGTCAAACCAATACCGCCAATCAACCAACGGGCATTTTGTCGCACGAATGTTTGGAATGTCACAATGCGTCGAATTCTACGGTTAACTTGCGCGCGTTAAATACCAAAGCGCGCAATTTCACGTTATAATAAGGAGCTTTCAGTCGATTAGCTATAAAAATAAAAAGACTGTCAGTAAAACAACATTGCCGAAGGCAATGCAGACTAAGTGCATGGAAAGTAATTAATGCATCGCTAAGGCGAGAACACTGAACTAATGATTGCTAACCTGGCTCGCCAGACCAGATTTGCCAAGCCGGATTACACAGATCAAAAATACAAAAACCAAGAAGTGCAAAAACCAAGAAGTGCAAACCAAAACGATTGAGCAACACACCCATTTTCGTGAGCTTACATTCGTGAGGACTAATATTTCATGCACATGCCTGTTATGCGTATGTGCTATTAATCCTACACTTAATCGTCACCACGAAACTTAAACCAACTTGTTTTATACAGAGATAATAGAGAATTAATACGTGAGTCAAAGCGATAGCGATCAACAACTAAGAATTTGGAAAGACCTGGCCATCAGCAAACAGATGCTGATGAACGAAGCGGCTTCAGTACTGAAATTAAAGGATGACTTTACTGCTGACGACCTCAAAGATGCGCTGGGTAGCGCAGTCAAGCGTGCTAAAGATGCCGATGAAAACATGGCCGAATCGCGCAAGAAAGCCGACGAAAGTATTGTCGAAATGGAAGCCGTTGTAAAAAAGACGGAAAAATCAAAAAAAGAAGCTGAGGCTCAACGTGATGAAGCTTTGAAGTCGAAAGAGACTGCAGAGCAACAACTGGTTAACGGTCGACGCGAAAATGCTGATGCGCTAAAAAAAGCCAAGCGCCAGGTAGAAGACAAACAAAAAGAACTAAAAGCTATAAACACATCGCTGGCCGACACGCCTGAAAATATAGTAAAAAAGCTGAAGGCTCTGAAAAAACAAAAACTTGACGAAAACCAGGCTCGAAAAGTTGCTGAGGATGCCAATCGCGTTTTAAAGAAAGAAAACAAAACGCAAAAAGAAGAATTGGAATCTCTTGGCGAACTAACAGGCAACAGCACCAAGCTGCTTGAAGCGTATCGCGAACTCAGAGCATGGTGTGACTCGGCGAGCGAAAAGCTAAGCCAAGCCAGTATTGAAGTTGATGCGGTTCCTGACATCGATGCCAGTGTGCTGGCAAACATCGAGAGCTTCAGTGACGAAGAAGAAAACACTCTGGAAGCAGCAACTGCATAAAGTCTTCGGCGATCAACAAACGCCATATCGAGGAGGGCTTGCCGCCCTCTTCGTTTTATCCATTTTCGTCATGTTTGGCAGCGCCTGCAGCACGATTGTTACGTACGACCCCTTCCAAGCCCGTTAACTTTCAAAATCCTCCCACTAAAGGGTACTGATTGACTGCCCAGCGCGAGATAGTTGGGATCGCGTGCCTGGGCGCAGCAGTTGGCAACTAAAAAAAGGCTCAATGTGGCTGGGGGAACGTGAAAACGCCCGGTACTATGTGCCAATTCCATGGCACGATTGGCTCTAGATCTCTCGGGGATATTTGTTAAATTCGGTTTTTTTCCCAAGGCAACTTTCTACATCTGGTCTATTCTTTTGGAATACATTTACCTAAAAACAGAGGAATAGCCGATGACGCGCACCAAGATTAACTTGCGTGGACTTATCCTTGTCGCCGTTGCGACCACGCTTACAGCATGCGGAAAAGAGACCGCTGAAAGTCCTGACCAGAAAATAGTCAAGGTAAATGAAATTCCCGTTGCCGCGTTACAGGCTGAAGGCGATGACGCGCTGGCAGCGGTTGTTGGCGCTAGCGAAATTCCCTATCCAGTTTACCCCAATGGCACTAAATACAGAGTTGGCGGAGAGAACGGCCTGAAAATAGTGGTCTTTCAAACAGAAGACCCGTTCCACAAGGTGGATGACTACTACAACGGCTTATCTGACAATTCAGGGATGGCGAGAATCGTTGCTATGACAGATTACGTCAGGTACTCGCAGGACACAGCTGACCTTGACCCATGGGCAACCCATTTGCCAGGAATTGTCATACATGAATTCGAAGGTGAAGAGTCACGAGAAGCCGTCGGTGCAAGCGCGGTGGCCAAAACCAATATTATTATGAGCTTTTAGTAGCCGGTACTAATAACGATAAATCAGTGCGGCGATGGAGCGTAGCACTGCAGCGGCAAGGTCACCTCTAACCTTAAGTTAGTTCTGCGACTTCCTCTTTTTCTTCAGTGGTTTCGGTCTCTACGTCGGATAAAAGCACATTGAGCGGCAACCCAATTGCTGTAGTGACCTTGCGTAGTAGCGCAATAGACATATTGCCCTGGCCTGCTTCAAGTTGCGCCAAGTATCTTTCGGACACGCCTGACACTTCTGCAAGTTTTTTACGCGACATTCGGCTGGCGGTACGATGAAAGCGAATTCTTTGCCCTACGAGCGTTAAGAACTCATCTGTGGTTAACGAGTCTAGATTGTAAGGCTGCGCGTGTGCGTCCGGCTCATAAAAGCGGTTTGCCATAATCGTTCCAACCTTAGAGTGCTGACCAAGAACGTAAATTATCACGTAATCGGTGATCCAAAAATAAAATGTCCAACAATTTACAGTTTGATGACAAATTTATGCCACTCGTTAAATACATTCAGCCATTTAGACCGCATGTTTTTATGAGTGTATAAAAATTGAACGCTAGATACTGAAATACTTTGAATAAATTTCTGGCTGTGACTGCCAAGCTGCTTTGTCACCACTCCATACTACGCGGCCTTTCTCCATGACGTAGTGTTTATCCACAAGTGGTAGAAGATCGACCACATGCTTATCCACAAGTAATATACCAAGGCCTGCGTTTTTTAATTCGGATAGTGCATGCCAGATGGCACTACGCACTTGCGGCGCAAGACCTTCGGTAGCATCATCTAATACCAGCAGTCGAGGGTTAGTCATTAAGGCCCGACCGATAGCCAACATTTGTTGTTCACCACCGGATAGCAAATTACCCATGAACTCAAGCCGAGGTTCCAGTGCGGGAAACAGTGTTAGCACACGATCAAGTGTCCAGGGATTGGCATCGTTGAAGCGATTAGCAGCGGTTGCCAGCAGGTTTTCTCGCACGCTCAAATTTGGAAATACCTGTCGTCCCTCAGGCACAAGCCCAATACCCAGCCGAGCAATATCATAGGCCTGCCAACCATTAACACAATTGTCGCTTATTAATATGTTTCCACTACGCGCTTCAAGCACGCCTGCGATGGTGTTTAGCGTGGTTGTTTTACCCATACCATTGCGTCCAAGCAAACTCACCACCTGTCCCTCACTCACCTGTAATGATACGTCGAACAGGACCTGGCTTTGACCATAGCCTGCAGTGATGCGCTCAACAGCCAGAAGACTCATGTTGTTGTGCCAAGATACGCAGCAATTACATCCGGATCTTGCCTGACATCGGCTGCGTTGCCACTGGCTATTAACGCACCATTAACCAACACACTAAGATCATCGGCAAGTGCAAAAACCGCATCCATGTCATGTTCTACCAGGAGTAAAGTTGTATCGTGTTTAAGCTCTTGCAATAGTTGTATTAACCGCAAAGATTCTTCTGCTCCCATACCTGCCATGGGTTCATCCAACATAAGTACAGAGGGTTTTGTAGCCAGTGCCATGGCAATCTCGAGTTGGCGTTGTTCGCCGTGCGATAAGGCGGATGCGTTGGCACCAGCTTTGTTGCTCAGTCCAAGCAGCTCAAGCAACTCATGGGCGCGATCGTTAATGTCATTGTTGCGGCTAACATTAGACCAGAAACGAAAAGAGTGCCCCGCATTTGCCTGAACAGCAAAGGCGACATTTTCCTGCACAGAGAAATCATTGAACAAGGATGAAATTTGAAACGTTCTTGTTAGACCAGCGCGCACACGAGCTGGCTCACTGAGCCTGGTGATATTGCGTGAATTTAAAAGTATTTTTCCGGCGTCTGGTTTCAGTTGTCCAGCCAGCTGAGCAATAAGCGTCGTTTTACCGGCACCATTAGGGCCAATTAGGCCATGCACGCGCTTATCCTGTAAAGATAAACTGACCGCGTCTGTGGCAACAACACCACCAAAACGTTTGGTGAGCTTATCTGTTTTTAGCACGCTCACTGCTGTGAGTCTCGCTTTAGCATACCGATAATGCCGCCACGACCAAACAATACAACCATTAGCAGCAACAAGCCAAACGGTAAGTGCCAGAATACGGTTAGCCGCGAGAGAAAATGTTCTAGCAGGACAAACACGCTGGCACCGACGACAGGACCCAATAGCGAAGATACCCCACCCAGTATTACCATAAACATGAGTTCACCAGAACGCGTCCACTCAACCATGCTCGGTGAAACAAAGTATGCATAGTTCGCGAACAAGAATCCGGAAAGCCCCGCAAAAACGCCAGCGACAACGAAGACCAGTAATCGATAGCGGTAAGGATTAATACCCAATGCTCTGACCCTTTGTTCGTTTTGCCTGGCAGCTTGTAACACACGACCGAAATGTGAATGCTTTACCTTTGAAACAATAAACAGCACCAGTAACAGCAACGCAAAACACACCAGATAAAAAACCCAGGGTTCTTCCAGACTGACAGGCGGCAGACTGACAGGCGGCAGATTCACGGGCGGCAAGTTCAATGACGGCAGGTTTAAAGACGGAAAACCAAATGATTCTGCACTGGGTAAGGATAAGTCAGGCAAGGAAAAGTCAGAACGCAAATCAACACTCAGACCATCATCTCCACCAAACTCTTCAAGCCCGACCAAAAGATACAAAATCATTTGACTAAAAGCCATGGTGATCATAATAAAATGAACGCCTTTGGTTCGCAAACTGATAGCGCCGGTAACCAGAGCAAATAGCGCGCACACAGACACACCCAATAGCAAATGCCACCAACCGCTATAGCTTGCAAGCCAGGGTGCCCCGCCATAGGTCTCGTAGTAAACCGGAATGCCAACCGCATAAGCCCCAAGCCCGATATACGCGGCATGACCAAATGATGCCAAGCCAGCCACGCTTAACAGTAAACTTAAGCTGCTTGCAGCAATGGCCAGTATGACCAAACGAGTAAAAATATCTAACCAAAACGGTTTACCTAACCACAACATGATAAACGGTGTAAGTAAAATGACCAGCAGCAGAAGACCGCCACCCATTCGGTGTATTGTCGAGACGCCTTTCATCGCAGCTTAGGAGGAAACAATCCTTGCGGACGCCAAACCAGCACAAGCGCCATTAACAAGTAGACCAATATGGCGGAGACTGCAGGAGCTGCTGTCTCGGCTGCATCAACAGACATAAACAATGCAAATATGGAATCAAGAAATGCGCGACCAAAGGTGTCGATAAAACCAATAAGCAAGGCTGCGACAAAGGCGCCTTTAATAGACCCGATGCCACCAATAATAATCACCACAAATGCGGTGATAATGATGTCGTTACCCATACCGATAGATGCTTCGGTAATAGGTGCTATCAACAATCCACCTAAACCTGCCAGTACAGCACCCAGAATAAATACACTGGTAAACAGCAATTGCACGTTGATGCCCAGAGTGCTGAGCATTTGTCGGTTAGACGCACCAGCACGAATGAGCATGCCCGCCCGAGTTTTGTTGACAAGCCAGTACAAAGATGCGGCTATAAAAAGACCGACACCAATAATAAGTAGCCTATAGGCAGGCACCACCAGCTCACCCATCCGCACCTGACCCTGTAGTGGCTCTGGCAGGGGTATCGCCAGACCTGCTGGCCCCCATATCAGGTGTACACCTGTGTCGGCAATAAGAATAAGGCCAAAGGTTGCGAGTAATTGGTCTAAGTGATCACGCACGTATAAATGGGAGATAACCGACTTTTCGACAACAAAGGCCAGCAAGGCCGTACCCAACACAGCGCAAACAATACCGATGAGGAATGAGTCAAAGTACAAAGTAGCCCAGGCACAGACGAATGCACCAAGCATAAAAAATGAGGCATGCGCCAGGTTGATTAAATCCATGATACCGAACGTGAGTGTGAGCCCGGCAGAAAGCAGAAACAACAATATGCCTAACTGCAGGCCATTAAGCGCCTGCGTTAGAACTAAAACCCAATCCATTTAATCGAGTAATTTAAAGTTTGCAGTCTGCTGCGTAAACGTCCTGGTGCGATTCAAATACAGTTTTGGTGATGCTTGTTGTCCAATCGCCATTGTCGTCCGCAACCACTTTTCTGGCATAGAAATTTTGAATGGGCATATGGTTATTGCCAAATTCGAAATCACCTCGTACAGAATCAAACTCGGCCTTCATCAACGCCTCTCGCAGTTTTTCTGTATCGCTGAAGTCACCATCGAGTGCATTAGCCGCAGAAGCAATCAAATTAATAGCATCGTATGATTGCGCAGCATAATGAGACGGATAACGATCGTACTTTTCCTTAAATGCCTCAACGAACTGTTGATTACTTGGGTTATCTAAGTCTGGTCCCCAGAACATAGACATCTCTGAACCCAGAATACCGTCCATTTTGGCCTCTTGCAGTTTAGGCAACGATAACGAGTCAACCGTAAAAATAGTGTACAAAGGCAACACGTCAGATAATCCCGCTTGCTGGTACTGTTTAATAAACGCACCGCCAGCTTTACCCGGGTAGAAAACAGCGAGCCCATCTGCACCAGAGGCTTTGGCTTTTGCCAATTCTGCTGAAAAGTCTAATTGCGCATCTGCGCCCCACTTGGTTAAGTCCTTTCCGACAAACTCACCTTTAAACGTACGCTCGACACCCGAGACCATGTCTTTACCCGCGGCGTAATTTGGCGCCATCATGTACAAGGACTCGACTCCTCGAGCATTAAGCAATTCACCCATGGCCATAGGCGTCTGATCATTTTGCCATGAAGTGGAAAAGAAATTCTCGTGACACAACTTACCGGCAATGGCTGACGGGCCTGCGTTTGCACTGATAATGATTTTATTGGCGCGCGTGACTGATTTGTACGAAGCCATTAAAACGTTTGACCAGATATAACCGGCAACGATATCAACGTTGTCTTCTTTAACAAGCTTTTCGGTTGCCTGTTTGCCAATTTCCGGTTTGAAGCCATCGTCTTCAAAAATAATTTCGAAGGACTTGCCACCCATGGTCGAGTCAAGTTGCTCGACCGCAAGATTAACCGCATCGCGCATGTCATTACCAATAACAGCACCGCCAGTGGTTAGGGTAGTCACAAAGCCGATTTTTAAATCAGCTGCTGTTGCTAAAATAGGCATTGCAGCACATGATGCAATGGCTGCGCTAATAAGAAAGTTTGTTTTCATGACAGTAGCAAGCTCCTTAAATTTCAACCTATATATTACCTCAAAGCGCGTGCGTAAAGGATTTGAGCCGGGAATCAGCGCGCAGAGCCTGTGGGGCTAGTCGTCCAGCAGCTTACGTGCACGGGAAAGGGCAGCATTATCTGCTGTTGTTTGAGAGGTTCTGCTTTTACGCCCTATTCGCAGCGCGTACCAAAGCGCACCTAACAGCAACACAAATGGTCCGATCCATAGCGCGTATGTCGTGGCCTTAAAGGGTGGCCTATACAAAACGAAGTCACCGTAGCGGGACACCAGGTAGCTGGATATGGTATCTCCAGAATCACCGGCAATAACGCGGTCATAAATCTCACGCTTTAAGTCTTGCGCAATGCTGGCATTCGAGTCTGCCAGGTTTTGGTTCTGGCATTTCAGACAGCGATGATCTTTGGTGAGTTGCAGGTACAAGGCGGCTTGCTCTTTAGTGTCAAAATCCAGCAAGGCATCAGCAGCCCAGCTTGAGCTCGCCACTGACAGACTACCCATTAGCAGTAGCAAAATAAACTGGCGAATTCGAAACACAGCAACAGACAATAAAGTCGATCTTTTTCTCATGACGGCTTTGCCATAAGATCCTCCAGCAAGGGAATAATTTCATTGCTTAGCATGTCAGGTGTAACAGGCCCAATAACTTTGTGCCTGACAATGCCCTGTTTATCGATAACAAATGTCTCGGGCACTGCGTACACGCCCCAGTCTAATCCAATATTGCCTTCCTGATCTTCAATGATATGACTGTAAGGGTCTGAAAAACGTGCCAACCATTGATTAGCGTCCGCTGTTTGATCTTTATAATTGAGGCCAACAATTGGAACCTGTTTGGTTTTCGCCAAGTCGACAAACAACGGATGCTCGTAGGCACACTCGCGACACCAGCTGGCCCAGACATTAAGAATCCAAACCTGCCCTTTCATACTGGCAGAATCAAACATACTGGCAGAATCGAACATGCTGGCAGAATCAGTCATGCTTGCAGAATCAGATTCGGTCCCTGCGTTTAGTTTTTCTGCGTTTACTTTTCCGCCGTTTAGAAGGGCACCACGCACCTGCGGAGCCGGCTTACCAATAAACGGTGAAGGCACTTCGCTGGGATTTAGCGAAAGACCTTTATACAAAAATCCGGCCATGGTTGCAAAAATGATAAGCGGCAGAAATTTCATCATGATTTAGCAACAGCGCCTGAGGCAGGTTCAACAACCGGGGGCTGAGTTTTCACGCGCTTGCGCTTTGATGCCATACGGTAACGACCATCAAGTGCGGCAATCAATCCACCAAGCGCCATAATAAGCGAGCCAATCCATATCCAGCGAATATATGGCTTGACTTGCAAACGCACAGCCCAGGCGTCACCTTCGTCCAGAGATTCACCCAAAGCAATGAATATATCCCGGGTTAAGCCCGCATCGATTCCGGCCTCAGTCATTAAGTCACGACGCACGTTATAAATACGTTTTTCAGATATGACTGAGCTGGTATCACTGCTGCCATCGCGACTAATGATAAATTCACCTTGCATTGCCAGGTAGTTTTCGCCTTCCACCTCTTTGATGGAATTAAACCCTATTGTGTAGTCACCTACTTCGTGAGTATCACCGGCGCTCATGCGGACGGTTTCTTCCTGATCATAAATGGACGTCAACGCAACACCGACGGTGAATACGGCGATACCGATGTGGGCAATGGTCATACCCCAGAAAGCCCCGGGTGTATGCATAAGCGCACTTAAGCGCTGTCGCTTATTGCGAATGCGGTACACCAGTCCGTACAAGCTGCTGGCAACAACCCACAAAGATAACGCTATAGCTGCCATGGCGGTGGGTTTAAATTGCGTGAAACGCATACTCAACACTGCCGCTAACACAATACTAAGCACAGCCAAAGCGATAAACGTACGTCGTCTGCCTTCGAGTTTGTCTTTTTTCCAGTTAAGCATTGCGCCAACACCGACAATAAACAGGATAGGCAAGGTTAACGGAATAAACAAAGCGTTAAAATATTGCGCACCAACAGAAAGCTTACCGTACCCAAGCGCATCTAACAGCAACGGATACAAAGTGCCAAACAACACCATCGCACAGGCAACAACCAACAGCACATTGTTAATCAACAACGCTGACTCGCGCGATATGAGCTTATACGCGGTAGAGCTTTTTAGTACGTGTGCACGTGCTGCAAACAGCAACAGGGAACCACCAACTACCACACCTAAAAATATCAACACATAAAGACCACGGGCCGGATCGGTGGCAAACGCATGCACCGACGTCAACACACCTGAACGGACTAAAAACGTGCCGAGTAAACTTAATGAAAAAGCCAACACAGCCAACAACACGGTCCATGCCTTGAACACACCACGTTTTTCTGATGCAGCAAGCGAATGAATGAGAGCCGTACCCACGAGCCACGGCATAAACGATGCGTTTTCGACTGGATCCCAAAACCACCATCCACCCCATCCTAATTCGTAGTAAGCCCAGTAGCTGCCAAGAGCAATACCGATAGTCAAAAACACCCAGGCAACATTGGTCCATGGGCGCATCCATCGTAAGGTCGCAGCGTCCAGCTTACCTTCGATCAGGGATGCAACCGCAAAAGCAAATGCCACAGAGAACCCAACGTAGCCCATGTACAACATCGGTGGATGAATCGCCATGCCGGGGTCCTGCAAGAGCGGATTTAGCGATGCACCGTCGGCAGGAACAGGAAACAATCGTTCAAATGGATTCGATGTGAGTAATACAAACAACATAAACCCCACACAAATTAAACCCAGAACAGCGAGAACACGAGCCAGCAGCACCGCTGGCAGGCTCGCACTGAACAACGCCACAGCACCCACCCACACCGACAATATGAACACCCATAATAATATGGACCCCTCATGCCCACCCCAGACACCGGAAATTTTATACATTAGAGGCAAGCCAGTATTGGAGGTGTTTGCTGTGTACAGCACACTGAAGTCGTTGGCGATAAATGTCCAGGTTAGGCAGGCATAAGACAGAGCAACAAAAAACAATTGAGCAATGGCTGCCGGACGCGCGACTGCCATCCAGCTGCGGCTGCCAATAAAGCTACCCACTAACGGCACAATGCCCAGCACAATCGATGTGGCCAGACCCAGAATTAACGTGAATAGTCCAAGTTCAGGAATCATGGCTGCACCAAAGATTGAGCACCGAAATTAGCGCTGGTACCTGGCATTTTGCCAGCTTTTTTCAAGGCCTCTGCGACCTCGGGCGGCATGTAGTTTTCATCGTGCTTGGCAAGCACCTCTGAGGCGACAAACATGCCATCGTTATTCAACTGACCCATAGCAACTATCCCCTGACCTTCACTGAACAAATCCGGCAGAATACCGTTGTAGCTAACAGTAACCGTATTGGCATGGTCAGTTAGATCAAATTTTATATCCAGGTTATCCGAACGTCTCTGCACGCTGTTTTCAACCACCATTCCGCCAATTCGAAAACGGGAACCGTCTTTTACCTTGCCTGCAACAATATCGCTGGGCGATCGAAATAATGTGATGTTCTCTTTAAACGTTTTAACACCGATAAATGTTGCCAAACCGACACCTACTAGCATCAAGCATATAAGAATAAGTCTTTGTCGGCGTTTAGGTGTCACTTGATTTTTCTGCTCTCAAAGTTTGTCTCAAAATTGATCTTGAGGTTAGTCAACAAATACTTGCCATTTGGTTCACCTGCTGGCTAACAAAACGGCTCTTATTTACTTACTTAAACAGTACTTACTTACTTACTTAAATAGTACTTAGTTTAACAAGCCTTACTTAAACAGTACTTACTTAAACAACACTTACTTAAACGGTACTTACAACAACAATAATTACTTGGTTCTTGATTGTTTTTTGGCTCGGGCCATGGCTGAGCGTTTTGCGGTTTCGCGCGTCACGCGTTTCAACTGATTCCTGGCAAACCAAGCATTGGCACATAGCACCAGTAGAGTTATGCCAAATGAGGGCCAAACGTAGGCTGCATAACCTCCCATCTTAAAAAATTCAGCCATGTTTTGTCTCTGTTTGCGCAGTCTCTGTTTGCGCAGTCTTTATTCGCGCAGTCTTTATTCGCGCAGTCTTCGATTGCGCGCTTTGAAATTCCATCGATTGAGTAAGCCGGGAGATCTCTGGCAATTGCGCCACCCAGGAAGCCCGAGCTTCACGCTGCAAAATACCGGTACGCAATCTGATTAGTAAAACATACCCAAACAAAAACAGAAAACCAAAGATCATAAAGCGTAAAGGCACTGCCATGCTCTCATGAATAGAGGGCTTCAATTTGGTGATGGTAGCTGGCTGATGCAATGTACTCCACCACTCAACCGAGTAATGAATAATGGGGATGTTTACTACACCAACAATTGCCAGCACAGCGGCCGCTCTGGCTGCACTTTGCGGTTGTTCAATGGCTGCACGCAAGGCTATGTAGCCCAGATATAAAAACAGCAATAGCAGTTCGGAGGTGAGTCGCCCATCCCATATCCACCAGGTACCCCACATGGGCTTGCCCCATAACGAGCCTGTAACCAAAGCAAGGAAAGTAAACGATGCGCCGATGGGCGCTGCTGCCTGAGCCACAGCATCAGCCAACTTCATGCGCCAGATAAGAAACACAGCACTGCTAATAGCCATAACCATGTAGACAAACATGGATAAAATGGCTGCAGGAACATGGACGTAAATAATACGATAGCTTTCACCCTGCTCGTAGTCAGCAGGCGCTACCAACAAACCAAGGTAGAGCCCCACACCCAGCAACACCGCACAGGCGCCACCAACCCAGGGTGCTAAGGCCCCGGATAATCGATAGACAAACGGCGCGGAGCCGAAAAGGTGTAGCCACTTAAACACAGGCAAGTCTCACAAACCTAATCTCAACGACAAAAGCATTATTTTATAGGTATTTACGGCCAAATGTGCATCCCGGATGTCCGCCACGGCCGAGCTTTAACTACCAGTCTCATAGTCCGTCAAATGGCCAACCCAATGGCTATGCCCATGGCTGACCCAATGACCAGTCTCACAGCTCATTATTCTTAAAAAACTAATTACTCCCGGAAACGCCTATTCTGAGCGCAAGGGCGGTTGCCAGAGGTGCCAGGGACAGAGCCAAAATGAGCACGGACGCCAGTATGAGCAGCGGGCCATTCGCACTGATATCGCTGGCAGCTGCGGCGACTGATGCACTACCAAAAATCAATACGGGCACCGTCAGCGGCAGTACCAATAAAGACAAAAGAACGCCAGCTTGGTTCAAACCCACCGTCAACGCTGCGCCAATAGCCCCAATCAGACTCATGCTCAGTGTGCCCAGAAACAGGCTAATCATCAGTACTGGCATTGTATCGAGCGATAAATTAAGCAGCAAACCCAATATAGGTGAGAGCACCAGCAGCGGCAGTCCACTGAGCAGCCAATGTACCAGCACTTTTGCCAGTACGATCAATGACATTGACTGGCCACTTAAAACCATCTGCTCCAGAGTTCCATCGGCAAAATCGGCATTAAACAAGGCATCTAACGAGAGCAACACAGCCAACAGGGCACTAACCCACATAATGCCAGGCGCTATGGTTTCAAGCGTATCCGGGCTGGGCCCTATTCCCAGTGGAAAAAGACTGACAACAATCACAAAAAACAGCAAGGGATTTAGCCACTGGCCAGGATTGCGAACAGCGATAGACCACTCGCGAACAAAAATACATTTCAGCAATGATGCAATACCAACTGTTGATGTTGAGTTATCAGAGTTCAAGGGTGCCCACCTTCACTCCATCAATATTGACAGGCGCGTGCGTTGTTAATAATACTGAGCCACCCTGACGCACATGGTCAGCCATACGTTGCTCCACCAGTGCCAGCCCACTTTTATCTAATGAAGTCAATGGCTCGTCCAGCACCCACAGCCTGGCCGCTTGCAGCACCAACCTTGCAAGCGCTACGCGACGTTGTTGACCGGCCGATAATGCACCACAGGGAAGATGCGCTTTTGACAACAACGATAATTCGTCCAGAGCTGTTTCTATGTTTGCCTCAGTACCTGGCGACGTTGCCTGACCATCCAGTAAAGTGAATATGCGAAGATTTTCAATCGCACTCAGCGCCGGTTTTATACCGGGCTTATGCCCCAGATAAAGCAGGTCTTCATGGAATTGATCGCGATTTTTTTCTATTGGATTGCCGCACCAGCTAACCTGCCCCTCATCAGCTATACCCAGACCACAGACAATGCGCAACAAAGTGGTTTTACCGCTGCCGTTGGCCCCCTGAACTTGTAGTACTTCACCTGGGCTTAAGCTAAATGACACTTCGTTAAGCAACAAATTATCGCCACGCCACACGCTGATATCATCGGCTTCAAGCTTATTGGACTTTGCTGTCATACAGCCTGTTCAGTGTTGTGCCAGGGGCATGAAATGGCCATCGCTGTAAACACCCACGACATCGGCAACCCCATTGACTTCTACGTCACCAACTTCATTGACAACTACATCGGCGTCATTTTTTTTGAGCGCATACTCATGATGGGCATGTTCAGGTTGCGCCAACTCCGCCAGTTCGATAAACACCGATCGGGAAATCAAAGCTCGCAATTTATGCCGCACCACAATGTACGGCGAAGGCTCGCCGTTAGGTCGCGTGTACTCCACCGTGATAGGGTTTTGTGCTCCGGCAAGCACTTTATCACCTGTGTTTGTGGTCAAAACTAAGCCCTGGGTTTTGCCTTCTCCCTCTTTATGTAGCAGAACCACAGTAAAGGGGGCATCTTCAACGACAATTCTGAGCCGCTCCTGAGGTGTGACCAAATAAGTTTCACCATCTTCATCTACGCGTAACACAGTAGAGAAAAGCTTAACCATGCGGGCGCGGGGAATCACCGAGCCGTTATAAAACCATTCACCGTTGCGCGCTATGCGCATATCGATATCACGTGTGCTCGTCGGATGCCAACTTTGCACCGGGGGCAAGCTGCTGCTGCTTAGCAGATCTCTAAGCGACTCTAGTGGATCAGAGGCTGGCAGATCAGTGTCTGTCGAATTACTGTCTGCTGAATGTTTGTCTGTTTCGCTCATATACAGAATTACGTAGCCAGCTCTGGTCTGTCTTTAAACAAATCCAAAGCCTCAGGATTGGCCAGGGCATCCAGGTTATCGACCGATTCTCCATGAACAATTTTACGCACAGCCAGCTCCACTATTTTGCCGCTGCGGGTACGTGGAATATCGCTGACCTGAACAACACGAGCTGGCACATGTCGTGGTGTTGCATGTGTGCGAATATGTTTTTTAAGTTTATCTATTAGCTCATCATCGAGCGCAATCGTTTCGCGCAGACGCACAAACAGAACAACACGCACATCGTTTTGCCAGGACTGCCCTATAACCAGCGATTCGACAACTTCATCAAACTGCTCTACTTGTCGATAAATTTCAGCTGTCCCAATACGCACCCCACCTGGATTCAACACAGCATCCGAGCGCCCGTAGATAACCATGCCAGCACTATCGGTCAAACTGATGTAGTCCCCATGACACCAAACGTTATCGAATCGATCAAAATAAGCAGCGTGATAACGTGAACCATCAGCGTCGTTAAAAAAGCCGACCGGCATACAAGGGAACGGTTTGACGCAAACCAGCTCGCCTTTCTCATCAACAGGTAGCGCTCGTCCATCATCTGAATACGACTGCACATCCATTCCTAAACCAATGCATTGAAGCTCACCTCGTACTACCGGTAATGCAGGATTACCCAGTGCAAAGCAGGAGATAATATCCGTGCCTCCCGACATTGAAGACACACAAACGTTTTTAGCGACCTTCTCGTAGATATAGTCGAAACTTTCAGGCACTAACGGAGAGCCAGTCGATAAAACCGACTTCAACTGTGGTAGCTGGTGGGTCGTGGCAGGTGATATGCCAGCTTTGTTGCACGCATCAATGAATTTAGCCGAGGTACCAAGGTAATGCATACCCGAGCTTTGTGCATAGTCAAACAGCACATTACCATCGGGGTAGAACGGCGACCCGTCGTACAATAACAAAGTGCCACCGGCGGCAAGCCCTGATACTAACCAGTTCCACATCATCCAACCACAGGTGGTAAAGAAGAATATTTTCTGGTCTGTTTGCAGCCCAACGTGCAGCTGGTGTTCTTTGACGTGTTGCAGTAACGTACCGCCAGCGCCATGCACAATGCATTTCGGTTTACCGGTCGTGCCGGAACTAAACATGATGAAAAGCGGATGATCAAATGGCAAGGCTTCAGTTATTAAAGGACTGTCCAGGCCATCATTAATCAGTTGTTCGAAGGATGCGCCGATAGCATTTGCACGACCTTCTAATTGGCTTTTACTGTGCTCTTTTTTTTCGCCCTGACTGTTTTCGCCCTGACCATTTGCGCCCTGATCATTTGCGCCCTGACTACTTTGCCCAATGTAGTCAATAACAATCACGCGTTCTACGCTGGGTATTTTTTCCACAAGCTCGCTCACCAGCTTTAACGAGTCGTGTGTTTTACCATTGTAGTGATACCCATCAGCAGTAAAAATAATTTTAGGTTCTATTTGACCAAAGCGATCAAGCACACCACTTAGCCCAAAATCGGGTGAGCACGAAGACCACACTGCCCCGATACTGGCAGCTGCCAACATGGCCACAATGGCCTGCGGTATGTTGGGCACAAAGCCTGCGACTCGATCACCGGCAACAATCCCATGGGCCCGCAAAGCTCGCGACAATGATGCTACCTGGCTTCGCAGTTGGGCATGCGACAAACTGAATTGGTCACCGTTTTCACTTTTAAATACAATGGCATCACCATCGTCATTGCGTCGTAACAAGTTGGCCGCGTAGTTTAACTTTGCACCTGGAAACCAGTTAGCACCTGGCATTGCACCGGCATTATTTAAAATTGCGTCGCCTTTATGTTCACAAACAATGCCATTGAAATCCCAAACACTCGACCAGAAGTCTGCAGTGGACTCTACCGACCACGAGTGCAACTGCGGGTAGTCTTGCAAGGACAGGTCAAATCGCTCGTTTACAAAAGCACGAAAGTGCTCGACCGGTGTATTAGCAATTTGTTCGGCACTGGGTCGCCATAAGATATTAGTCACGATTAAGTCCTGTTTAATTCACCGTCAAGATCACGCACCGGCCGCGGCTTGCCTTGATCGTCCAAGGCGACAAATGTAAATAACCCTTCGGTGACTTTTACGGCTTTTTCCAAACGTCGACGACGTACCCATGTTTCTACAAACACAGTGACGGAGGTTCTGCCAATTTCCTGCGTAGCACAGTAGCAACTGACTTCATCACCAACAAAAACCGGCAAATGAAACTGCATACCAGTCACTGCAACCGTAGAGCAACGACCTTGCGCCACATAGAAAGCATGACTACCACCGGCCAAATCCATTTGCGCTAAAATCCAGCCACCAAATATATCGCCGGCCGGGTTAGTGTCTGCCGGCATGGCGATAGTACGCATAGATGGCGTGGTGTTGTCTTTATCAATAACCGTGTGAATGGCGCTTCGCCCGTCGGGGTTGTCGCGCTTTTCGTCGTTCTTCCTGTTATCTTTATTGGAGTTCATCGCGCTAACCCAGTTCTCTTTGGTCATCAATGACAATGCCATCGTTTGGCAACGCAGCTTCAACGTATTCGACCGCACCAGTCAGACCAGTCAACCGCTTTAGTGCATCAACCAATACAGCGTTATCGATAGCTGCTGCACCAGCTGTACCAACCCCGGCAGCATCATTACCGGCAGTATTGTATTGTAAGTTCATCGTATCTTTAACGTTAGCACGCGAAACAAGCAGGCGAACAGCCGACACGTCCGGGTGTTCTTTTCTTATTAATTGTATTTGAGCCGGATCTACAAACACGCCTCGCACTTTGGTTCGATGGTCAGCTCTGCCCATCCAGCCTTTTATGCGTTTGGCAGTGCGTCCACACGGACTTTGCTCCTCAGTAAACGCAGACATATCAAACGCAGACATATCAAACGCAGACATATCGCCTGTAGCAAACCGGACCAATGGGTGATCAGGGTGCATACGTGTGACAAGGATTTCACCGACTTCATTTACGCCAACAGGTTCCCAGGTTACAGGGCTGACGATTTTTATGGTGACTGTTTCATTGATCATCATATCCGGACCAGTTTTGCCCTCATGACAACTTTCGTAAGCAATGACACCAAGATCTGCGGTCGCATAGCATTGTTGGACGGCTAAAATGCAACCTCATGCACGCGCACCTTCATCAAGTATAAAGCCACCAGGGGTCACGTGATAAGAAAACGTATCATGTACACGATCACCACGCCTGAAACCGGCCGCATGCAGTGCACGAGCAGCTTGCCATGGGTCAGCCGAACTCACTTGTGGTTCCCATACTGGCCCTGTTGACATAAAAACCCGACAACCATGCAGAGCACGCTCGTTAACAAAGCCGCCAAAAGGAGGCAGCTCTGCCTGAGCTTGCAATAATGCACTTTTGCGAAGAACAGGTAGAGTTAGTAGTGCCGCTTCGCTGTCAATAGATGACACATCAACATCAGCAAGGTGCTTAGCCAGTCCGGGGCAATCAGTTACCGCCTGTTGTAACTGCCTGCCCAGCGCGGCAAATTGGGCGCGAGTACGAAGCCTGGGCTCTTGTGTATCAAGTTCATCAAAGCACTCGCTCAACAGACAACAACTCCTCTGGTTACCGGCGCTCAGAATTATACGTTAGCGCAGCTGTGGATGAGCGAAAAGCGGTGAATTAATGGCTTCATTTGGACACTAGAAATGCTCAAAAGGTGCTTAATTATGAGCAAACTGCCAAAGTGAATCAAAACGGACCTGATCGATGGTGCTATTGGCTATTTACCAACAAATTTGCCCTGACCAGTCTGGCTTGTCAGACACATACTCATTTGCTGCAGCGATGAGTAACGGGCGTACTGTGTCTTTGTCTGCCTTGATCGGGGGTGTCACTTTTACCCAGTCTTCACCGTCCCATTGCTGGATAAAAACCGCACCGGCGCTTTCATGGTCGGTACACGTACCCATTACAGCGGCAGAGAATCCGTCCAGACCCAGCTCTTTTAATCGCGCTTCATCGAGCATGATATTTTCCAAACCATCTCGCATGTCAGCAGCGGTAACAACCGATTTACCAGTTTGTTCTTGTGCAACATGTATGGCCTCGGACAGCACAACGGCGTTAAACACGCCGCGACTGTATAACACAGTGCCGACAGCTTCTCGCCTGGCAACCTTGCTATTACCTTTATCAACCACGTGCGTCAGAATATCCTGAACAGCCGGAAAGTCTTGACCAAAACCAGAGAAATTAACCGCCAGATAACCTCTAGCCGATTTACCGATAGCGTTCAGATCATGATGTGAACCGGCCCATCCGTTACCGATAAAACGATCCAGTGGATAACGAATTTTGACAGCCTCTTTTATTGCTGTCTGGTTCATTTCACCCCAACCCCACATGATCATCCAATCAGGTCGCTCTTTACGCACGTTTAACCACTGCGCAAACTGGTTTTGCATATCCGTTACACTCACCGGATACTTGATCACCGCAAAACCCTGCGACGCAGATAGTTTATCAAGCAATGGAATTGGCTCTCTACCGTAACCATCATCAAGATAAATAAAGCCAATTTTCTTTCTTTTTAATCCGCCGTTTGCATCGATGTATTTGAGAATGGCAGACAGTTGGCTCCATTGAGAGCTTGGGTAGACAAACGTCCACGGGAATGTTTCTCCAATGGCAGCCGCCGACAATCCATATCCCATGGAGAGCACTGGAATTTCATCGGATGCGGCTCTCGGGATGAGAGCAAGCGTAAGATCGGTAGATAAAGGACTGTATGCAAGCGCACCTTTATCCTTTGTTGCCTCATAGCATTCAACGCCCTTTTGTGTGTCGTAAGCGGTTTCGCATTCTTCGACAACGATTTTCGCACCACCGATACCGTCATCACGCTCATTGAGCATATTAAAGTAATCAGCAAACCCATCGGCCAACGGTGTACCACCACCAGCAAATGGCCCGGTGCGGTATGTCAGCGACGGCATAAATAACGAGTCCTGTGCGTGCGCCACTGGCAGACCCATCAGCATGGCCAATGCCGCAATTGCCGTACAGCTCTGCGTGGTTAAATTCATAGTTTCTTTAAGTCTGATGCAACCATAAATGCAAGACTAAAACCTATGCGCAATGACTGCCACAAAAAAAGGCTCGAGGTAGAAATCCGGCGCTTGAGTCGTTACGTTTTAGGTTCCAGAATCGCTTTCAAACCATGCATATAGGGCTGCAACGCATCGGGCACACTAACAGAGCCATCTTCCTGCTGATAGTTTTCTAATACGGCAACCAGGGTTCTGCCCACAGCTAAGCCCGACCCGTTAAGCGTATGTACCAGTTCAGTTTTACGCGTTTCAGGATGTCGATACCGTGCTTGCATACGACGGGCTTGAAAGTCTGTGCAATTACTACAAGATGAAATTTCTCTGTAAGTGTTTTGAGCGGGCAACCAGACTTCTATGTCATAAGTTTTGGCTGCTGAAAAACCAATATCACCACCGCACAAAATTACGGTGCGAAACGGTAGTTCGAGTTTCTTTAAAATACTTTCAGCATGTGATGTCATATCTTCTAATGCCTGCCACGAATCTTCGGGCTGGACGATCTGCACCATCTCTACTTTTTCAAACTGATGTTGACGAATTAGACCACGTGTATCACGTCCGTAGGAGCCAGCCTCAGATCGAAAGCACATGCTGTGGCAGGTGTATCGGATTGGCAGAAGCTCCGCATCCAGAATGTCACCCCTGACTGTATTGGTCACCGGTACCTCGGACGTTGGAATCAGGAAGTATTCATTATCAGCAATAATTTTGAACAAGTCCTCTTCAAACTTTGGCAGTTGGCCAGTACCGGTAAGCGAATCACGATTAACAACGGCAGGCACATTAATTTCGGTGTAGCCGTTTTCACGTGTGTGTGTGTCCAGCATAAACTGCACTAATGCTCGATGCAGCTGCGCTATCTCACCGCGCATAACGGCGAATCGCGACCCAGTAAGCTTAGATGCTGTTTCAAAATCCAGAGCGCCATTGCGAGCACCGATATCGACATGGTCAAGCGGTTCGTAGTTAAACTGACGCGGTGTACCCACTGTGCGCACTTCCACATTATCGCTCTCGTCCTTACCCGACGGTACGCTCTCGTGCACAAGATTGGGTAAACCCAACATGAGTCCTGACAGTTTCTCTTGTACCTCGGACAATTCGGCTTCGGCCACTTTTAACGAATCACCCAGGGTGGCCACTTCATCCAAAATTGGTTGTGCATCTTCACCTTTGGCTTTGGCTTGACCAATGGCTTTTGACGACGCATTGCGTTTAGCCTGCAAATCCTCACAACGTTGTTGCACGAGCTTGCGCTGGGCTTCCAGCTCAGTAAATGTTTTTTCGTCGACTTGCACATTACGAACTTGCTGCCGCTCGGCAACAAAAGCCAACTCATTGCGCACCAATTTTTGGTCAAGCATGCTTTGTATAAATCTTAAGGTTGGTAAAAGTGAGACTGCGTTTATACAAGAATAGCCGAACTGGCTAACGAATGCCGCATCACGCCATAATCGTTCTGGCCAGAGACCAACCACAGACAACGGCCAATAGCGCTCCCAGCACGTTAGTCATAATGTTCAACAGCGCCAAATTCACCTGACCCGACTCGGCAAGGCGCAGCGTGTCCAGCGAAAAGGCAGAAAAAGTGGTGAAACCGCCAAGGATTCCAGTGATAAGAAATAGTTGCAGATTGGGCGAGGCTTGCCCCCTGCTCAGGAACCATGTGCCGACGATGCCTGCGATAAAGCAGCCCAACACGTTTACACACAATGTGGGCCATGGGAATCGTGCATCGGGGGCGAGTAATAGGGACACGCCGTAACGAGCGCCCGCACCAATTGCGCCACCGGCAGCTACACTTATTAAAGACATTATAGCGGGCATCGGCATTGTGCTTGCATTTAAGGTTTCGAGAACTCTATCGCATAAACGGTACAACAATGAATCGACTTATAATCTGCATTATTTTGCTGTCTTTGAGCAGCGCGTCTTTAGCTGAAAAGCTGTACCGCTGGATTGAGGCAGATGGCTCAATTACTTTTTCACCCGAACCCCCACCCGCTGGCGTGGATTTCAAGGTGATGGACGCAGGCCAAGGCGACCCTCAGGCACTCACTAATAAACAGAAATCAATCATGGCAACCTCTGAGCACTCACTGGACACAGTACCCACCGCTCCGATCAATGATACAGCTATTTTGACAAAACCGACCCCTGCTGTATCAAAACAGGGTCTAAGCTACGCGCCTGAAACATCAAAAATAAACACAATTACCAGACAAGCAGCTGTTCAGCAACCAATCGCACAGGCTGATGCTAAACAGGGCCAACAGACCATAGCGTCGAACAATAAAGAAAAACAATGTCAGGATTTAAGCAAGCGTGTTATTTCTCTGGAACGTCGGCTTCGTATGCCTTTGGAACCGGTGGACATGGACAACACCGTGATTGCGATGGCCAGGTATCAGAAAAGCTACGATCAGTACTGCACCTAAGTTTCGACTAAAGCTGGTGTCTGTTCTGACACCAGTTCAAACCCATGGCCGGCCCGCAGACAATAACTGACCCACTTGTGTAAAAAGCGATTGAGTCGGTAACCGTCCGATAAATCACGAGTACGTCTTTTCTCGTTTCGCGCTGCGGGTATAAGCCCACTCATCACTTCACAGGTTCTGGCATCGTGATACAAACGAATCATAAGGTCGGGTTCACGATCGTGCCTGGATGCAGAGGAAAACAGGTAAGTCAGTTTGAACGTTGTGGTGTATCGGTTGTGAACAATGTCGCTGAGTTCAAGCGGCAACAGTCCATCGGGCCTTGAGACATAACTGGATGACTGGAATTGTCTAAGTCCGGGCGCAAGAAGCCGTATGAGCATGTAGTTGTTCTCATAGAGCTCCATCAGCGAATTGAATCGAGCTGAAGTTTTAGGACGCAATAGCGTTGTATCGTGCATAAATTTTGTAGTACGGCAGCAAAGCCACCATCAGGGATCAGCCCTTATTATGGTTGCCGAAACCCCCAAGCACAATGTTTTAATTTGAGTAATGTCGAGTACTTCGGCAGGCTATTTGCCTTGATTTTTCCGTTTTCGCCACCAATTTACCATTGCTATCGCAACTTTTTGACTAATCATGAACGATTCGGCTTGCGTAATTTGCTTACGCAGCGAATCAATGTGCGATAATGATACAAAGTAATATAGGCTTAACTGAGATTTAATGGCTAAAGAAGAACCAATAGAAATGGAAGGCACGGTCATCGACACCCTTCCCAATACAATGTTCCGGGTAGAACTTGAGAATGGTCATGTCGTGACCGCGCATATTTCTGGAAAAATGCGAAAACACTACATCCGTATACTCACCGGTGACAAAGTGACTGTCCAAATGACTCCGTACGACCTGTCGAAAGGTCGCATCACTTACAGAAGCCGTTAATACCTGGCTCACCCAGCTCTTCGCTGACAGTTGCAAACGTCAGTCATTGAGTACTCCATCAAAGGTTTGACTTCACTCAATCAATCGCGCCATATCGGCGGAACACTTGGGGTGTGATAATGATGCAGCGGGAGAATAACGACGGCGCACAGATTTTACGCAGCGTTTAATTTGGACATAAGAAAGCCAACCACATGGGTTGGCTTTTTTATTCGTACCGGCTGAAGACTAGCTTTTCTCCGCAGAGACTTCCTTGTTGTCACGGCTTTCGAACTGGAAGGCAATCTCACCTTTGTCGTCCAGAATAACGCGAACCTTGCCGCCTTTGCTTAACTGGCCAAACAGAATTTCGTCGGCCAGCGGCTTCTTGATATTTTCGCTAATGATGCGAGCCATTGGTCTTGCGCCCATGGCTTGATCAAATCCGTGTTCGGCTAACCACGTTTTTGCTTCGTAGTTAAAATCAATGGACACGTTCTTCTCTTCCAGCTGCGCTTCAAGTTCGATAATGAACTTATCAACCACATTAAGAATAATGTCCTTATCGAGCGGCTTGAACTGAATGATCGAATCTAAACGATTTCTAAATTCAGGAGAGAACATTTTATTAACCGCTTCAGAACCATCAGTGGTGTGATCCTGAACCGTAAAACCCATCGTTGAACGAGAAATAGATTCTGCACCAGCGTTGGTGGTCATGATCAAAATGATATTCCTGAAATCTGCTTTACGACCATTGTTGTCAGTCAGCGTACCGTGATCCATAACCTGTAATAAGAGATTGAACACATCAGGGTGTGCTTTTTCAATTTCATCAAGCAGCACAACTGAGTGCGGGTTTTGCACCACAGCATCGGTTAACAGACCACCTTGATCAAATCCAACATACCCGGGAGGCGCACCGATCAGGCGTGAAACGGTATGACGTTCCATGTATTCAGACATATCAAAGCGAATAAGCTCAATACCCATGACTTTGGCTAACTGCTTTGTGACTTCAGTTTTACCCACACCTGTAGGGCCGGCGAACATGAAGCTACCAATCGGCTTGTCTTGCGAACCAAGGCCCGAACGCGACATTTTAATTGCTGCGGCCAGCGTATCGATGGCTTTGTCTTGTCCAAAAACCAGCATGCGAAGATCGCGTGCCAACGTTTTAAGCTTATCCATGTCGGTTGAAGACACACTCTTTTCCGGGATCCGAGCTATCTTGGCGATGATAGCCTCGATATCTTTTACCGTAATAGATTTCTTGCCCTTAGCTGATGTGCCTTTCACGCGATGATTAGCTCCAGCTTCATCGATAACATCAATGGCTTTATCCGGAAGAAAACGATCATTGATGTAACGGCCGGATAACTCTGCTGCTGTCTTCAACGCATTTTGCGAATACTTTACTTCATGAAACTCTTCATAGCGGGTTTTCAAGCCCTTAAGAATTTCATAGGTTTGTTCGATAGTAGGTTCGACTACATCGATTTTCTGGAAGCGACGCGACAAGGCCCGATCTTTTTCAAAGATGCCTCGGTACTCTTGATAAGTAGTTGAGCCGATGCACTTGAGTTCGCCTGAAGCAAGCATTGGCTTAATCAAGTTTGACGCATCCATGACACCACCTGAGGCCGCACCTGCGCCAATGATGGTATGAATTTCATCAATAAATAAAACGGCACCTGGTTCTTTCTTTAATTGAGTCAGGATACTTTTGAGACGCTTCTCAAAATCGCCACGGTACTTGGTACCAGCGACCAACGCACCCAGGTCAAGTGAGTAGATGACGCTGTCAGACAATACTTCCGGCACCTCACCATCAACGATTTTCTTGGCCAACCCTTCAGCTATGGCTGTTTTACCAACACCTGCTTCACCAACCAGCAACGGATTGTTTTTTCGACGACGACATAAAACCTGCGACGCGCGTTCAATTTCGAAATCACGTCCAATAAGTGGATCAATTTCACCGCGCTGCGCTTTTTCGTTCAGGTTGGCAGCGTATTTATCTAAAGGCTTTGCATCAGACTCGCCCTCTTCACCACTGTATTCGGCACCGCCTTCTTCTGTGTCTTCTGGTTCGTCTTGAGAATTTTTAGCAATACCGTGAGAGATGTAATTGACCACATCAAGGCGAGTAATATTTTGTTTGTTCAGTAAGTAAACTGTTTGCGAATCCTGCTCACCAAAAATAGCAACCAGCACATTGGCACCAGTGACCTCTTTTTTACCCGAGCTTTGCACATGAAACACCGCTCGTTGTAGTACACGTTGGAACCCTAGTGTGGGTTGTGTTTCGCGAGTGTCATTCTCGTCAAGCAAAGGCGTGTTTTCTTCTACAAAGGTATCCAACTCATCACGCAGAGTATCCAGATCACCACCACAGGCACGCAACACCTGGGCGGCCGTCGGGTTATCAATGAGGGCAAGCAACAAGTGCTCGACCGTCATAAATTCAAACCGTCTGGCGCGAGCTTCCTTGAACGCATTGTTTAATGTAAATTCCAGCTCTTTACTTAGCATTATCTTTTTCGTTAACCAAAGTTAATCTAATTGTCGACAATCGTCTTTGACGCATTGCCCCGGTTTTAGGCTTCTTCCATTTCACACATCAGCGGATGCTTCCCTTCCCTGGAATACTGATTGACCAAAGCCACTTTTGTTTCTGCAATTTCGCGAGTGTAAACACCACACACGCCTTTGCCTTTTTGGTGAACATGCAACATGATCACATGTGCCTGTTCCCAGTCCAGGTTAAAAAACACCTGCAACACCTCGACCACAAATTCCATCGGGGTGTAATCATCATTAATCAGTACAACTTTAAACAACGGCGGCTTCGCAAGCTTGGGACGTGCCCGCTCAACAACCGCACTTCCATGATTATCCCTATCACGATTATCCCTATCATGATTATCCTCATCATGACTATTTACATTGCTTCGTTTTTCTTCACTCATAACAGCGATATCCACAAAATCTTTGCTTAGCTGGAAATACCAAAGTATCTCAACCTGTTAGCGCTCCATTCTACTGCGCTTTTGATGGACTAGTGTACGTCCTAACAGGGCTTTGCAATGTGATTTAGTGCAGCTATGTAACCCGCAATATTCATACCCTTAACACAAACTATGGGATTTTCTTGTTAATTAAATAGGCGGTCAAGAAATGACCTGCTTGAGGACATTTCCGACAGTTCACACCAAGAATCATTGCGAGTAGTCAACTTGCGCACTACGCCCATAATCGCTTGGCCTACTGTTGAGTGTAGACCCAGTATGGGCGTTTCGGTTCAGGAAAACGGCTGAAAAACGTCATCCGTAATGTGACGAATTACACACAGAAAATGTGTGGTTATTTATCGCGATTTTGCTTCATGCGACGGCGTTGCTCGCGCGCATCTGCCATCGAGTTTTCAGCGCGCTTGCGTCGGCGCTGCTTGGCTTCGGGAGAAGGTAGTGACAAACGCGACCCATCGTCATCAAGCTCCGGCCCGGTAGCCGTGGAGGCTGCCATGGTTGGGGCTGGAGATGGCTCCGAGCTGCGTTCTGCAAAGGCATTCGTTCGACGCTTTTTCGGCTTTTCGGCCTTGGCTTTTTTACGCAATTCGAAATCGATGACCTGCATGCACACTAACAAGGCCCAAAAATAGGACGTGAATTCCAAATTGACCGCACGGGAACCGAAAATACAAATAACGGCATAGCAAACTGTGGCCGAAGCCCCGGCGACACCTACCGCTCTTATAAACAGATCTTCTTTATTACGCGACAGTGCCCGGCCTAAATGAAAGGCATGGCCCAAAATCACCAAAAACAGAATGAGCGCGGGCAGCCCCATTTGAGAGGCAATATAAATATAGGTGTTATGTGGGTCAGACTCGTGAACGTCTCTATCGGTGTACTGAGCCTTGAGCTTTTGAAAGCCCTTAAAACCTTTACCTAAAATTGGGCTTTCCAGGATCATCTTGCCGCCTGCGCGCCACAAGATAATTCGGTGCTCAGAACTCTTGTCCAGCTTTTCAGGTCCCGTGCTGATCACTGTCGGCTCATCATTGATATCGAATCGGTCCCTGATCGCCTGAGGAAATAAATTCGGGAACACCAGCAACAAAGTCAATGCCATGACACCCCAAAACAGCAAAAAGCTTTTACCGCGAAAATACCCCGCCATTAGTCCGCCAACCGCGATGGCCAAATAAGCACCACGCGAGAACGTAGAAATGAGTACTTTTAACCCCAATAGAAAATACGGCGTTAATAACCATGCACGAATATCTTTGATATACGTAACAAACAAAGCCACCGGAATAAGCATGGTGTAAGCCACAAACCCACCAAACATGTTTGGTTGTTGGTGTGGACCGCCTATACGACTTTTGTCGATACTGGACAGACCCATTTTAGAGTACATTTCTGGCACAGAATAAAGCACCAGAATAATGCTGCCCAAAGCCAGATAAACAACGATGCGCTTTGCTTGTTCGATGGTGCGGATGCAACTGATCGCAATAAAGTAAAGGATGAATTGGTCTATCCAGGCCTTATAGCTGAGAAGCTCATGATGCATCAGGTGGACGTAACCACCTGGTTCTCGCCAAATTGTGATGCCTGATAAGCTGGATAAAATACCAAATATAAAAACAACCGTGGTGCCTGGAGGCCAGGCGATAATGGTTTGGCGTTTATCAACGCGCCTTAAAACGGTCGCAAATATGCCCAGTAAAATAAGCATATTGGTGCCGTTCACACCTGGCGCTACCGGTATAACATAAGTACCCGAAAAAGGTACGTACAATAAAAAACAAACCAGAACCAGTTCAGCTGTATGAAACGCTGTAGAGAATACATACAGCCCCATCAAACCTGCACAGCCATAAAGCAACCAGATAGGCCAGGGTCCGGTTAAGGCGATCCCCATAGCAAGCATCGCAGGGAATATCAGGAATAAACACACTGGCGCTAAGCCTTCCCATTTGGGAAAACCGTTGTCCATAGATGCGCGCAGGGCTTTTTTACGCTGTTTCAAGCGTTCACCACGGCCAGACATTTTTTGACCCGATGCCTTTCCAGCAGCCATGCGACGCGCACGACGACCACGAACACCAACATCGGTGATCGAATCGTTCAGGTCGTCGATGGCATCAGCGTCAGCGTGCTGAAATGGATTTGTAGAGGCCATGATATAAACGGTTACCCAAGGTGCGCTTAACTAGCGTCTTGGCGTGCTGTTTGCCGCGTTGCTTTGCGTAGTATGCGGCATCTGCGTTAATGATTCGATCAAATTCATCGAGCGTAGTTCCTCGCCTGATAGCGACCCGTTTCAGGGGCCCACTGGCACTCAGATCACTTTGTTTCAGTGTACCGATCTCTGATCCAAATAGTTGCGAATAGCCGGCTGTACGAGATAACTCCAGCGTACGCTTACTATATCGACCACCTGGATAAGAGATTGATTGTACAGCTTGCCCGCACTGCTCTGATAACTGCTTCATACTTTGACGCAGTTCACATTCTGCTTCATCGTCTGACAAATCATCAAAAAAGCGGTGTGTCGTACCGTGAGAACCTATTTCAATCCCATTGTTAGCCATTTTGGCTAATTGCTCAGACGAGCAAAAGTGCGCCCGTTGTCCGACAAAATCGCTGGTGACAAACAAGTAAGCAGCGAGGCCACGCTCGGCTAACAGCGGCATGGCAATGTCATAGTTACTCACGTGCCCATCATCAAAAGTGATAACCACATCGGGCATGGTTTGATTTTTTAAATCCAGCAGGCCGACACTTTTGTTGGTTAAACGATCGAGTTGTGCGATAAAGTTGCTGGTCGACACGGCATAGGGCAAATCTTCTGCATCGATACGACTGGTGTCTTCTCCGTTGTACAAACTGTGATACATGAGTACGACGCTCATGATTGCTTCCACCTGACACTGGCGTTTCCACTGAGGTAACGAAATGCGCCAGCAACAGCTGCAGCATTGAGTTGTAAAAACACTTTGATAAAATTAAACACTTTGTTGTCCAGCGCTTTGATACCCATCATGTTTGCCAAACCAACAGCATAAAAAATGATCTGGCCAAACAGCATAATATTCAAGAACCAACCCGAGCCAAAAATCGATGCAATTAGCGCTAACAACATAGCGTAGGGAACCAGCAGACGAAACACCTTATGCGATAAAAATTGCAAAAACACCGGATTTTTTGCCGGGTTAAAAAGCCATTTGTTACGCATGAAAGATTGAAAATTGCCTGCCAGCGTTCGTGTTTTGCGACGAAATTCGCCGCTGGCACTGGATTCAGCAACATCGAACACTTTGGCATCCGGCTCGAACACAGTGCGCTGCCCTTTAGCCAGGATAGCCACCGGCGTGTCAAAGTCGTCCAGCAGTACGTCTGGTTCATGCTGGATATAATCACTTCGTCTGATGGCGTATAAAGCACCTGTGGCGCCTGTTGTCGAAAATAAGCGACTTTCATTTTGCCGAATCCACTTTTCGTAGCGCCAATACAGCCCGACGTTTGCAGACTCAACCCCGTTGTCATCGGCCAGACTTAGCTCACCGCTGACAGCGCCAATTCCGGGCATCGCTAATCGCTCGCACAAAACCCCAATAGCATTTGCCGACACGCGTTGCCTGGCATCCATAAAAACCAACACGTCACCGCTGGCCATATCAACACCAACGTTTAACGCGGTGGGCTTTCCTGCCGCGGGATCATAGTGAGTCACTTTTAAATTGGGCATCTCTTTTTGAGCGGCTTCTAGTATAGCTATGCTCTGGTCGGTAGAACCATCTGACACAAATACAAATTCAATGCGCTGTGTGGGGTAATCTAACGCTCGTAAGCTTTCAAGCTTGCGCGCAATGTTGTTCGCCTCATTGTGTGCAGCTATGACTACACTGACCAAGGGTTGTTCAGACAAGGCAACACGGGTTTCAGGCGGCTTATCTTTAGCACGCAGATGCAGTATTAGTGGAAATATCGCGTAGGTATACACACAAAAGAGAATCGCTATAAAAAACAAAACGATCACTTAGCTTCACCTGCGTTCGGTGATCTGAGCCGTAACAATACCCAGTCTCGCGATCGTGCATCAAAGATCACAACACCGATTATCAGAAACACCCCGCCTAATACTGATTTTGCCATCAGGCTGGTAAAGTCGCTACCAAAGTTCCATTTAAATAACAGCGCATAAACCATCAGACTCCACAAACTGATGATCAAAGGCACCGTCGTATTAATATTGAAAGGCAGAAATTTAAACGCCCGGAAACTCACACCTATCATGAAAACAAAATATGAAATAATGGTGACCACAGCGGCGCCAAGAATGCCGTGGGCTGGAATAGCAAGCATGTTTAAACTCAAATTCAGCACGGTTGCAATTACCCCCCAAAACATTAGTACCTTTGTGTTCTTTTTGATATAGAGCCCCGCCGCCAGAAAGTGCATGCTGCCATCAAGCAGAAAACTAAATGCAACAAACGGAATAACAATGGTTCCCGGTGAATACTTAGGACTGGCCAAAAAATTCAGCAGATGGGGAGCGACCAAAGAGAACAGGGTAATAAAAGGAATACCCAGAACCAAATACATATGAAAGCCGCCTTCAAGAAACACTTTGGTCGTATCCTTACCCTCACCTTCCCATAACTGCATGTAGTGTGGCTTGATCGCCTGCACCAGAGCACCGAGCAATATGACATCCAGATAGGCTGTCAGATTATACGACGCCGAGTACTGACCCAAGGCGTTTTCATCCAGAATCGCCTGAATGATATAGCGATCGCTTAATCGCATAACCAACCCAAGCGATTCCAACAACATAAGCGGCATGCCGTAAACCAACATCGTTTTGCCTAATGGCACCACGACCGCAGCCAACTTAAATTGAAAATCTGGCCAATAGTTTTTTGCAGCAAAGCTGACGCCGATAATTTCGGCTACAAGCATGGCGAACAAAACAAATGCGACGTTTATCTGCCCAATGAACATTAATCCCAGAACAATTGCCAAATAAAGGTATCGGGTGAGAATTTGAGTAAAGCCAACTATGGCGCTGCGTTGCTGTGCACGCAAAAAATTCATAAACCCACTGCCCATCAAACGCAGAAACACAATGCCTGATGCGATTAAGAACAGCTCTGAGATATTGTTAAAATCTGACAAACGAGGCATGAACACATACCCGATAATTAGCCAGAGGCTCGCTGTAAAGAAAGCGAAACAGAAAAACATCATGCTCACCGTGCTATTCATCTGAAGCAGGTTGAACGAGATATTGGCGTTTTTAATTTGCGCGTAATAGCGGATGACCGCGTGCTGCATACCCAGTTTGCCAACAGCAACAAACAAGGTCAGGCTCGATGTAATAAGCCCCAGTATTCCGTACTCAGCAACGCTTAGACTACGCGTGAGTAAGGGAAAGGTAATGATACCTGCAAGCGCTGCAAGCATGCCGGCAGAAGCATAATTTCTTATGTGTTTTAGTGCGCCTGAAACGGCCACAATCGACAGTCCTGTCCTAAGCGACTTGTCTGAACTTATCGTACAGCTCAGACAAACCGCAAAATTCCACACCCTCACTTTTACACCAGTCCAGCCCGGTTAGCATGTCATCCAGAAATCGCTGAACTTCGGCTGCTGTTTGTGGATAGGGAGAGGCTTTCTCTATGACCTCCATGGAGTGGAACATCATGTTTATATTGACGACTTCCTGATCGGCATGCTTGTGAAGATGATAACGAAATATCTGCTTCATTTGCTCAACGCTTGCAAACCATGGTCGAAACCAAATAGGGGTTCGACGAAATCTTCTTGGCATGATGGTCACCGGGGCTTCCAGTATTCGATCGTTCGCATATTTCCCTGGCAGCACAATCTCATTCTCTGCAGGGAAATACGGCTGATCAGGTGCTTGCCTAAAATCCACCACCGCGTTCGGGGATGTCCAACGCATGTGAGGAGTAACACTGCTATCAACTTTATAGCCCAGTTTTTGTAAGTTATTCAGCGATGTGGCATTCGCACCATAACGGCCCGCCCGAAAACTGGTGGGTCTATAACCAAAACGATCTTCAAATAAATTAGAGAGATTAGCCAGCTTCTGGTATTCGATGTCTTCGGCATAGCCACACTGAAAATCCGGGCTATCGACGCCAGCGTAATCATGGAATTTCTTGTGTGGCTCGATAAAGGCTGGGTGTAAATGTGTGCCGAGTTCAAAATTACCTTGTAGGTTCGTCAGTGCTTCAACGCTCTTGGCGTCTTCGAGCACCTCTACAGTGAGCAAATAGGTAGGAACCGCAGAAATTGAGTCAAACGCTTTCTGCAGACGATTCGGTACACCTTCAGTTATAGAGTGAAATGTTAACGGTTTTGAGCGTACCCAATTATCGTCATGATCGCATTCAGTGTCTATTGAAATAGTTAAGAAAACTTGTTGTGTTTTACTTTTCACGGTAAACCTCAACCAATTTGTCGATTACAGTATCCATTCCATAGTCACCTTCGATGACTCCTCGTCCATTTTTACCCATGCGCAAGTTGTCAGCTTGATCGTCATAGCAAGCCAGAATCAGCTGACTCAGCTTTTCGTGATCTCCTGCCGGAAACAACCGCCCGGAAACATTGTCCTGGATAAGATCATGATTGCCACCGATGTCGGTTGCCAGAACCGCTCGACCGGCGTGCATGGCTTCGATAACCGAATTAGGTAAGCCTTCGGCAAATGACGGCTGTACATATAAATCCAGAGAATTGTAAAAACCAGCTGTATCTTCGATGGCGCCAATAAAATCGACATCGTTGTCTATGCCAAGCGCTTTTGCTTGCGCCTTTAAATCATTTTCCGCAATACCAGAGCCTGCAACCCGAAGCTTCAGGGGAGCATCGCCACGCTCTTTTTTACTTTTCGCAAACGCGTCCAGCAGAACATGCACCCCTTTCACTTCTCGCAATCGTCCACAATAACCGAGGGTGAACACATCTGACTCGGGCATTGGACTTGGCGGTTCACTGGTATCAATGCCATTTGGAATAAGCGCGATTTGCTCTTGCCGAAAGCCCGAGCTCAATAGTTTTTTGCGGGTTTCCTCACTGATCGTTTGCACATAGTCGATGTTACGCAAGGCTAGCCGAAGAATCGCGTTAAGCGGGTAGTAACGTTTACGTTGATCGAGTACCCCACCTTCAAATTCGAAAAAACCTGAAATTTTTGTGATGATGGGAATTTTTGAATAGGGACGAACAACTCCGGCAGTTGCGGCAAGCAATCGTGTCACGTGCACATGCATGCAATCAAATTGCCCACGGTGCTTTAACAGATAATTTGCAAACTTGACCATGAGCACAACCGAGCCCACAAGCTTAATGTGCGGATAGTCGATATAAGTCAGAGGTATACCATCGAGCTCGGGGCCATCGTGACCGCCTTCCTCAAGCACCCGAGGCGCTAAATACTCAACGGCCACACCACGTGCTTTAAGTGCTTGTGCCAGCTTTACGGCTTGATGCTCAGCGCCTCCCAGACCCGGAAAACGGCTGTCAATTACAAATAAAACACGCAAATCTTTTATCACTTGAGAGGCCGCCTGCGACGCCACGTCCGCATCACTTTGTGGCTCAGGCATATCGGAGCGACCCACTAACATCATTGAAGCAACGAGCTAAGCTCAATGGTCAGATCTTTGCTGGCACGTGTTGGTGGTGCCCAAATTAATGTGATTGTGCCTCGATTTTCTACCACATCGATAGGTTCCAGCGCAAAAGATTCCGCAGCAGTACCTACATCGGTCGCAATTGTCCGCTGCCCATCAGACACATTAAAGCGGTATCCGAGTACTAGTTCAAAACTGCGCGTAAGCTTAAAGCCGAGGGTGGCGATGCCAAGAACAGATTGAATTTCATCACGTTGATTAACGAAGTCTTGACTCTCAAAATTTGCAGACAACGATAGCGTTGTACGAGCTGTTAAGCTTTGCGCGTAGCTTGCTGTTGCAAATGCCCCAGTTCTATCCTGTGCACTACCGTCTTGAAACTGCCCTGTGCTATCGGCCAATAACCTGAATTCGGACAAAGTGGCGCCGATCGACAAATCGATTGCCGTATCGGCATCGTTAAATCCATACCCAAAGGCCAATCGTGTTTCATCAAAGAAGCCATCGCCATCTTCTTCCAAACCTGTGCCATCGGAAAACAGGGTTTCAATGGTGTTGAGCGTTTGATCAGTGAGGTCGCGATCGAGGCTGGCAGTAAAATTACTTTGCTGTGTCAGCTGGCGTGTTAATGCCAGGCGCGCATTGAGGCCATTAATCGATTCTTCTTCAGTATCGTATCGGGTGCCACCCAATTGAGCTTCGTAGGAATTTCGACCACGCTCACGCCGCCAGGTTGCAGCAAGAGAAAAGCGATTAAAGTCGCCTTCCAGGTTAGTCACCGGGTTGTCAGTATAAATATTGCCAAACTGCAGACCCCAGGTATTGCCTGTGCTTGTATCAACTTCCCAGCCTGCACTGGCGTTATATAAGGATTCGAGTTCGACATCGTCCTCTGATTGATTCACGTATAGAAAACGCGCATTAAACCGAGAGAATGAATCTATTTCGTATTCGAAACGGGGGCCGGTGACGAAGACATTTCGACGTCGATCGTCCAAATCATTGATTGACTGAATGCCGTTATCGGTGCGAACACCGCCCAATATGTCACCAACGTACCAGGTGAATGCCCGAGGTGTCAGTTTAAATTCAGCAGCGCCAAGAAATTGTGTGACGGTACTGTAGTTGGCATCAGGGTCGTCCAGACGCCGCTGACTGGATAGTTCACCTGAGAATGCACCGGTCACTCGCGTGCCGGTTTGTTCGCCAAAAACACCGATTTGACCGAAGCCAATTTGACCTTCTACTTCCTCACCACTGGGAGCCGCACCAACGTTATCGGACGCCGATGCGGTTAGCTGACTTTCAAATCCAAATTCCAGCGCTGTCGCGTTTGCAGTGACAAAAAACAAGGCAATCGCGCAAAAGGCGTTTCGATGCAACACGTAATATCCAACTCTTACCGGTCAGCTGAAGCAATTTCAGCGAAAAACAAATAATGAATATTCAGGCTTCTGAATATTCAAGCTAGTGAATATTCAAAAGCAATGAACAATTCGTACCAGTTATCGGTAAACCCGCTAACTAGATAGGTTGATCATTGATAACGATACCGGCCAGCTTACGCTCGTCGATTTCATCAACAATACTATCGAGTATCCCAGGAGTAACCCCCCCGTAAGGCAGAACCAGAACGGTATAGTCACAGATATCTGACAATATTCGAGCATCTGCAGACGTTGTCATGGCCGGACCATCAACGACTACAAAACGGTTGTCATAACGCTCTTTTATATCGACCATTAACTGCTTGTATCGAGCTGACGTAAAATGCTCGGCACTTATCTCTGTATGGCTGCCAATGGGTATCACACGCATTCTGGGGATACCACTTGGGCTTACGATATGTTCAACGCCCAGTTCTGGGTGCTCCAGGTATTCTAACAAGCCATGTGAGTCATCTCGGCCGATGAGTTTGAGCAACTTATGAATGACCGGATCATGTAGGTTGGCATCCACCAACAACGATGTTTTAGCTTTATCAAACGCAATGGTTGCGGCAAGATTCAGGGCAACAAAACTACCCCCGCCTTGTGGCAAAACGGAACTCACTAGTACCGAGAAATTACCTTCTTGTTTAAGGCTGTAGAGCTTGGTGCGCAACTGACGCATCGCATCGACCAGTGGTCGGTTTTTTGAACGCGGGTGCACAATACCCAGTAATTCCAGCTGGCGATCACTAAACAGCTTCGCCTCTTCCATGTTGGCAAGATCAGAACGAGCTTTGTCAGCCAAGCTTACAGAATCGGCAGCCGCTCGAAGATTAGTACGACCCTGAGTGGTTCGATTAACAGGCACCATTGAACGGCCTGTCTCTTTGCGATTTCGGCGAATCTTTTTGCCCTGCTGCTGCTGGACAATAGATCGAACATTCGCAATTTTAGCTCTGTCGGTCATTACACTGCTCCCTGTGGTGCCGCCGCCATCATGTACTTAATGATTGCAACAATAATATAAAGCGCGACGACGAGGAAAATCACGCCGAAGACCGACGCTGGTCGACTAAAGAGACCGGGCTTCTCGTTGGGCTGCACCATATGAGGCACGGTCGTTAACAACGGTAACTCAAGCAATTCGGTAACAGCCGAACTGGTTCTGATACGCGGGTCGACCTTTAAAAACACGACCAGATAAAAGATCGGTAAAACCAGCCCCAGAAACAAGCCCATTGCCGCGATGTGCATGAAACGTAAGCCCGTTGGCAACACAGGGAAATTTGCTGGTTGCTGAATACGGTACAAAACACCCTGCTTTTCCGCACCCAAAACCATCGTTAAGCGAGCGCTTTCCTTGCGGCGCAGCAGATCTTCGTACAGATCTTTGTTGATTTGATAGTCACGCGTGAGTTCGGTTAGCTCTCGCTCTACTTTGCCCGACACTGATGAGCGCTCTATTTCCTGAGCCAGCTGCACTTTGAGCCTTGCCGCTCGGATTCGTTGCGAGTCGGCTTCTGCAGTCACCGTTGTTAGCGTGTTGCGAAGCTGCTGATACAAAGGATTAAGAGCCAGCGATCGATCAGCACCTGAGGCGTTACGCGCATTATTGTTGGCACCGGCAATTGCTTCGTCAATTTGTTGTTTAAGTCGAATAATGTCCGGGTAATCGTCAGTGTAGGACAAGCGCAGCAGATCGACTTGCGATTGTAATTGAGCTACCTGCGAGGCTGTCTGACTTGCCGCATACTCCACTGCCATGGTTGATCGCTGGCTGGAAATTTCACGCTCAAGCGATTTTCTTCGCTGATCAAATTCAGCATACTTCAGGTTTGCCTCTTCCATGTTCCGTCGCAATTCAACAATGCGAGAATCAACGTTACCTTCGGTGGATGCATTGATACCAGGGTACTGTTGGCTAAAACTTTCCAGCCGTGCCTCAGCATCTTCCAGTTTGGCGCGATAGGTTTCCACCTGATCAACAATAAAGTCGAATGCTTCGGATGTTTCCAGACTGGAGGTCGCCATGGATTTTTCCAGAAACAAATCAGCGTATTGAGTTGCCGTTTCAAACGCGACTTGTGGGTCGCTGTGTTCGTACACGATTTCGAGTAGTTGATTCTCGATGTTGTAGATTTCGGTGTCTTCCATGACCTGCTCTTTGATGCGCTCACGCTCAATCGCTGAGCTGTTTTCATCAATATAGCCAACGGTGCGGAGCACAGAGTCCATGATGTCGTTGCTGAACAAGGTTTCGCGGGCAACGTTTGCCTCATTTGTATCCAACGCGGTTTTAACGTCGGCGACGACTTGCACCGCGTTCGTGTTGTCAACGTGCAGTTGCACGTAAGAGGTGTATTTTTTCTGCCAGAAAAATGCAGCGATTAGAAACAGTAGAGCCACTGTCGCGAAGATCGCTAGCAAAGTTCCGCGCCGGGCCGCTGCTTCGCGGGACAGAAGTGGCGCCCACTCGTCGAGGGTTATATTACTCATTGCCTGTCAAAATTGCCGTAGTTAAATTAATATTATTATTCAAAACAACTGCTTCCATTCGTGTTCAGAGCACTGCGTAAGTGCAGGTCAGAATCGCCTTTCTGGGACGGAGATCACATCTCCTGGGTATAAACCGTAATTCGTATCCAGAACCCCATCTTTTAAGATACTTTCCAGAAAAACGGGGTAAATATTCGTGTCAGTGCCTATCGTTCTATACAATCTTGAACCCTCAGGAGAGGCGAATTCGTTCACGCCGCCAGCTTCCAGTATAAGATCGAGCACTGTCATCCCTTCCCGGTAACTAATAGACTTGGGTTCTGACACACCACCTACCACGCGCACCCGGTTCTTAAACTCATCGCTGTTTATTTGCTCAACGATCAGAGAGACCTTTGGTGTCCGGATGAATTGCAAAAGCTTCTGTTCAATGTCTCGAGCAATAGCATCGGGCGTGCGCTTACCGGCGAGCACATCGCCGACCAAAGGCACCGATATGTACCCATCGGGCCGCACTGGTACGCCGCTAACCGACAAGTCGGGATTTTTCCAAACGCTGACACTAACGACATCGCCTGATCCCAGCAAATATTGTGGTTTGCTGTCTGGCCCCACAGTAGGAGGACGCTGGTCTTCTGGGAGAAAACCACCACTGCTTCCGCAACCTGCTAACGCAAACGTTGCTAACACTAATAAAACTCGCAAAAAAATCATTTCTTCAACTATCCCGAAGCTACCTGAGGCCCAGTCAAACCCTCAGAATCAGCCCTTATCTGCCCAAAATGAGAACAAAATTCGACTTGTATCCCATTTGTATCGGCAGAGACCCAATAAAAATTACACCGCATAGTTAAATCTGCACAGAACGGAACATACTGTGCAGGTAATTTTATTACCTTGAGGTGTGTCTAAAATCAGTACCGATTGGTACTGCATGCCACAAAAATCTACTATCGTCACATAATAACTAAACCTGTCGGTAGTATGTGGTTAAACGACGGTAAGCTCTAGTTTGAGGCTTGGAGAACAAAGTGGCAATTCAATTTCAACAAAATTATGAGTTACTGGAGCTCGAGGCTGGCGACAATTGGGAGACTGCTAATACAAATTATCGTCGTCTCGTCCATACATGCCACCCCGACCGATTTACCAATAAACCTCGTGAACGAGTTCACGCCCAGCAGAAATTTATTGAATTAACCAAAGCATTCAATAATTTGCGTGCGTTTTACCGCGAGAACAACCGCCTGCCCTTCGAAAGAATCAAGCATGCAGTGTCTGATTCTCCTGTGCCGCCAGCTCACCAAAGAGTGGAGCCACAAGACCAGGATGTGCTTGAATCAGGCATTTTAAACAAACGTAAACCTTCACCCAAATCCTCAGATCGGAAGCGATTGAAGCATTTGTTGTGGCTTATTCCGGCTGCACTGACACTCATCGGTGGATTGTTCGTTTTTGTGCTTTTTGACCGACAAGCCAAAATGCAGGGTATCGAAGAAGCCAAGCGTGTATTGCGTGATGTTGAGCCCAGTGAATTTATGTCCAACAGCGAAGAAATAAAAAAAGCCAACAATCGCAAGGGTATTGTCAGAGGTGACCCGGTCTTTAAATAAGAACGACCAAAATTTACTTTTATTACCGAGCACCTTTGCCAAATAAAACCACTTCAGCTGTCTGGCACAAGATCAACATATCAAGAAAAATTGTGTGGTTCTTAATGTAAAACAGGTCGTACTCCTGTTTTTGAATGGAGTCGTTTAGTGACGCGCCGTACGGGTAGCACACTTGCGCCCAACCGGTAATGCCAGGCTTTACCGCATGGCGTTCCTGATAGTAGGGAATTTCGGTCTGTAGTTCTTCAACAAACTGTGGTCGCTCGGGCCGTGGTCCGACAAAGCTCATATCACCACGAAGCACATTAAGAATCTGCGGCAGTTCATCGACACGCGTATTACGCATAATCTTACCTACGGCTGTGACACGAGAATCATTTTTGGTCGCCCACTGGGCTACACCGTCTTTTTCGGCATTCACCGACATGCTGCGAAACTTAAGCACCTGAAACGGTGTCCCCAAATGTCCGACGCGGGTTTGGCCGTAGAAAATCGGTGCATTCATGCCATCTTCGAGCTTTATAGCAATAATCGCAACTAGCATGAACGGCCATGTAATCAACAAAATCAGCGCACTGGCAAACACGTCAAACAAGCGCTTGGATATATCTCTGAGCGCGCTGCCATCGAAGCCATCTGAATAAATAAGCCAATCGGGGCGTAAAATATCCAGTGGCAATTTACCCTGCTCCCGCTCGAAGAAGCCCAATAAATCGATCACATCTATGCCATAGAGCTTGCAACTTAGAAGCGCATCCAAGGGCATGCCGTTACGTCGCTCATCAGCCGCAACCACAATTTCATCAATAGCGTTGTCTATGCAATAGTCCAGCAAGCTCTGAGCTCCTAAATCAACTACCACAGCTGAATCAACCGCGACAGACTGATCGGTGGGCAGCGCCAGATAACCCACCACGCGAAAGCCACGCCGATCAACACGGCGACGTAGTCTTCTGGGAATGGAGGCAGCTTTATCGCCGGCGCCGAGCACCAACACCCGAATTTTAAGAATGTCTCTATCAACGTAATAAAAAAACATCGGACGAATAGTGCCGACCATAAAAAAGGCCACCACTAATGCAAGTGCGAACACGCCACGACCTAAATACAAACTGGGAATCAGGTAATACATGAGCGCAAGAACTGCAGCTCCGCACAGAAAACCAATAATCGATCGCAGAAACACACCCAAAATGCCGCCACGGAAACGACTTTGATACAGGCCCATGGCCATCATCGTGACAGGCATCACAAGGCCAAACAGTACGGAGGTGACCACAGGTGAGTTAATACTGTCGATGTCGGTCATGCGCTGACCATCGAATCGCACATAAACGGACACATAAACGGCCGCCACACAGACGCAGAACTCGATAAGCGCGAGCAGTAGAAATGGCACTCGAAGGTGCATTTTAAAGAACTTAAAGGTGGCCACTGCCGATACGCTTCCCTAATTTACTACTCAAAATAGCGGTGTGCCTCTGAAAAACTGTAGGTAAATTCAACTAGTTATACACCGAGCCGATACCTGTGTTGCACACCGGGATACTGCTCAATGATTGAATCAGTACAAAAACAACTGGAGCACAGCCTCAGCGTGCTGGCAGTCGAGTCTTCCCACAGCTGGGACGATATTGAAAAACAGTATCGACAGCTGATACAGCGCTGGCACCCGGACAGAAATTCTGACGAGAACGGCGACGCGGCGCAATCCAAATTTATCGAAATTAATGTTGCCTACAAAAATCTTAAAGAGTACTACCGTAAAAACGGCGCTATACCTCGACGCTTATCAACACAGCAAGCAGGACCGTCAACCAAGCCCGAAGGTCCATTATTAGGTTCAATAAGGCCGGTTAAAGCGAAAAGACCGTTACACAAGAATACAGTTGCGTGGGGTGTCGCTATAAGCCTGGTGCTGGTTGCTGGTTTTGGCACTTTATTGTGGTCATTGGATTCGCGCTTGGCAAATAACAATCGTGACAGAGCTAAAGTTGAAAAAACCGATACGCTTTTGCAAACAGAAAACAACACACAAACTCAAGCCACACATCAGGGCGACATTAAACAATCCACCAATGAGGTAGAGCAATAGGTAAATTTACCTATTGATTGTGAACAATATGCAAAGGGCTTTTCCACGTCAGAGATTAGTCACAATGCGTATTGATCCACGACAGTTGTACACTTGCTATGCCGTATAATCCGGTTTTTCGTTACTAAGTGGGTGTGCTTGTGCACAACCACACTTAAATAAGCGTTGGAAGACACATGTTCAGTATTACAAAAGATGATCAGCTAGCGGTTATTGGTCTAGGTTATGTTGGTTTGCCGTTAGCTGTTGAGTTCGGTAAGGCAACGAAGACAATCGGGTTCGATATTAACGAAGATCGTGTTAAAGAGCTTAACAACCAAAAAGATCGTACTCTGGAAGTTTCTACAGAAGAAATGACTGAGGCCAAGCATCTGAGCTTCACAAACAAGATTGAAGATTTAAAAAGCTGCAAAGTTTTTATCGTGACCGTGCCAACGCCAATTAACAGTCACAAGCAACCAGATTTGACACCCCTGATAAAAGCCAGTGAAGCCATCGGCTCCATTATGCAAAAGGGTGCCGTTGTTATCTACGAATCGACAGTCTACCCCGGAGCTACCGAGGAAGTTTGTGTGCCCATCCTGGAGCGCGAATCGGGGATGACCTTTAACCAGGATTTTTTCGCAGGCTACAGCCCTGAGCGGATTAACCCTGGTGACAAAGAGCATCGTGTCAGCACCATCATGAAAGTCACTGCAGGTTCAACCCCGGAAGTAGCAGAGGCGGTAGACCAGTTGTATAAACGCATTATCACTGCTGGCACGCACTTGGCGAGCAGCATTAAAGTGGCAGAGGCTGCCAAGGTTATTGAAAACACGCAGCGCGATTTGAATATCGCTCTGATCAACGAGCTGGCTATTATCTTCGACAAGCTCGGTATCGATACACTGGAAGTGCTTGAGGCTGCAGGCACAAAGTGGAACTTCCTGCCATTCAGACCCGGCTTGGTTGGTGGGCATTGCATTAGTGTTGACCCTTACTACTTAACGCACAAGGCGCAAGAGATCGGCTATCACCCCCAGGTTATTTTGTCGGGTCGACAAATCAATGACGAAATGGGTGGCTACGTTGCCGGTCAAGTAGTAAAAATGTTAACGCAGCGTAAGGTGCATGTTGTTGACGCCAACATTTTAATTTTAGGGCTTGCTTTTAAAGAGAATTGCCCGGACTTACGCAACACGCGTGTGGTCGATATAGTGTCAGAGCTTGCCACCTATCATGCTAACGTTGAAGTTTATGACCCGTGGATTAATCCTGAAGAGGCTGAGCACGAATACAACATCACCCCGGTGACATCACTTAAAGAAGGCCGTTATGATGCAATCATATTGGCAGTTGGTCACCAGATATTTATGGATATGGGCAGTGACGCAATCCGTGCCCTGGGCCGTAAAGAACATATTTTGTACGACATTAAAAGTGCCTTACCCAAAGACAGCGTAGACGCGCGGCTATAGCACTTGTACAAGCTTCATTTGAACAAATTTTTTATTAAGACACGACTATTGGCGCATTGTTTATGAAAGTCCTCATTACCGGCACAGCCGGCTTTATTGGTTCAACACTGGCTATAAAACTGCTTGAACGCGGTGATGAAGTCATCGGCGTGGACAACGTCAATGACTACTATGACGTTAATCTGAAACTGGCCCGCCTTGAGCGCGTCAAAGCGTACGACAACTTTACTGAAGTGCGTGGCGATTTAGAAGATCGCGACCTTATGGCAGAGACGTTTAAAAAACACCAGCCACAACGAGTTGTTAATCTTGCAGCACAAGCTGGCGTGCGGTACTCACTGGAAAATCCATACGCCTACCTTGACGCCAACGTGCTGGGTTTCATGAATATTCTGGAAAACAGTCGCTACAACGAAGTTGACCATTTGGTGTATGCATCGAGCAGCTCGGTGTACGGCTCACACACTAACATGCCATTTTCCACCCATGAGTCTGTTGATCATCCCGTAAGCTTGTATGCCGCCACTAAAAAATCAAATGAACTTATGGCACACACGTACAGTCATTTGTTCAACATCCCAACCACCGGCCTGCGCTTTTTTACGGTATACGGACCCTGGGGTCGTCCTGACATGGCTTTGTTCATGTTCTGCAAAAACATCCTTGCTGGCGAGCCTATCAATGTATTCAACTACGGCAAGCACAAACGCGACTTCACTTTTATAGAAGATATCGTTGAAGGTGTTACTCGTACGCTGGATAAGATCGCAGAGCCAAACCCGGACTGGGATAGCGATAAGCCCGACCCGGCAACCAGTAGTGCGCCGTTCCGCGTATACAACATTGGTAATAACTCACCAGTTGATCTGGAACACTATATTCATGTGCTGGAAGAATGCCTGGGCAAAAAGGCTGAGAAGAATTTACTGCCACTACAAGCCGGCGATGTGCCTGATACTTATGCCGACGTGACAAGCCTGATGAAAGACGTTGACTACAAACCAGACACCAGCGTCGAAAACGGTATTGCCAAATTCGTGGAATGGTACCGAGAATATTATAAGGTCTAGGTCACCGGCGCTTAAAGCCTGCCAGTGAATTTATAAACCTGCATGGCGATCTGCTCGTGTAAGAGCAGATCAAATTTCATAAGGGCTGTACTTTGCGGCCACAATGCGTAGTTTGGTACATTCAATATTCCCTGAAAATCCACTCCAACAGGGCACACTTTGATGCCCTGCTTTTCAAACACGGCTACCGCGCGATGCATGTGCAATGCCGATGTCACCAAATTTATATGTAAATTCATCTCGCGCTGAACCATCAGGGCATGAACATTTATCGCATTCTCAAAGGTGTTTTTCGAATCACCTTCCTCAATTATCCGAGCCTGATCGATACCCGCATCAACCAAAAAGTGTCGCAACACAGCCGCTTCGGTTACATGTCTTAACGCGCCACCAGCAACCAGCACTTCAGCATTGGGATACAGATTGGCCAATTCCATCGCCGCGACGGCACGAACAAACGTGGCTTTTTGCATGTGCTCAACATCTTCTTTACGCTCGACACGAGAATCGACACCACCACCGAGTAACACAATCGGGCGTTCAGCCAAACAAGCCGGTGTTTCACTATAACGCTGCTCAAAGTGAGTCAACATCGGATTAATTACACGCGGCGCACTGACAAACAGGATAAGCGCGAGCCAAAAAACACTACCGAGCAAAAACCACAGACCAAATCGTTTGCGTGCCAGTAAGAGCATCAACAAGAGCGAGAACAGGAACAACATACCCATGGGGTCTATAACCCAGTCTCGAATTAGCGATATTAACGACATAAGAAGCGGATCTTGGTTGAATTGCGTCAATTAGGCCTAAGCCTGCGAACAATACGGTGGATATAGCAACAATTAATCCCTTATTAGACTTATGATTGATATCATTATCATAGTTTATCCATATAGTAGACCTTAACCACGCCATGGGCCAACACGATCAAAGCAGTCTCAACCAACTTCGACAACTGCGCGCGTTTTGCGAAGCAGCTCATTTGGGTAGCTTCTCGAAGGCGGCGAAAAAGTTGAAATTGTCACAGCCCTCTGTATCGCTACAAATCCAGGCCCTCGAAAAAGATTTGGACACTCTGCTGTTTGAACGATGCGGCCCCAAAATACAACTGACCCCAGCGGGTGATTTACTGTTGGATATGGCACGCCCACTGGTTGATGGTATTTCACGTTTGGCCGACAGTTTTTCGGCACGATTAGGTGAAGTGCATGCCGGGCCACTTGATGTAGCATCGGGTGAAGCCACTCTGCTTTATATATTGCCCGATATTATCAACGCGTTTTCTACCGAATACCCCCAAATAGATTTAAAGCTGCACAATGTCACCGGGCAAGACGGTATGGCCTTATTGCGTGCAGATGAGGTCGACTTTGCCGTTGGCTCTATGATCGATGTGCCTGACGACATGGTGTATCACCCCATCTATGAATTTAAGCCTTCGCTCATTATGTGCAAGGATCACCCATTAGCCAAAAAAGAAGACATCACTCTGCAGGACATCAGTCATCACGGATTGATTTTACCGCCACGGCATTTAAGTACCTGGAGTGTGGTTGATACTGTTTTCCAACGACACAATCTGGACTATAACGTCGTGATGGAAGTGGGTGGTTGGGAGGTAATCAAACGCTACGTAGAATCAGGCACGGGTATCAGTATTGTCACCAGTATTTGTTTGCGCGGTTTCGAAAATCTCAGTGTGAGACCGATGGATGCGTACTTCCCTACGCGCAGCTATGGTGTGGTTGTTCGTCGTGGAAAATTTTTATCGCCTCAGGCAAAACGATTTCTTGAATTAATGGATGATGATTTTTTTGCCAAGCAAACTGTCCAGCCAGCCAGCAAGAAAAAGCAGAATCGTGAAGATACGCTTATCACTGATCTTTAAGCATGAAAGGTTTAACCTACCAAGACCGTACTAACACGCAATGAGAAGGGATCCCAAAAACACAAACGTTATTGTTGGCATGTCGGGCGGTGTTGACTCATCAGTTGCAGCACTACGCCTGGTTGAGCAAGGGTACAGCGTGTCCGGTATTTTCATGCAAAACTGGGAAGACGACGACGAGCATTGCACCGCCAGACAAGACTACAAAGATGCCAAAGGGGTTGCTGACAAGCTGAATATACCGCTGAGCACAGTCAATTTTGCTGATGAGTATTGGGAGCGTGTATTCGCGCACTTTTTAACTGAGTACGGAGCCGGCAGAACACCCAATCCCGATATTTTATGCAACAAGGAAATTAAATTTAATGCGTTTCTGGACCATGCGCAGGAACAAGGCGCTGATGTAATAGCAACCGGTCACTACGCGCAGGTAGGGTACTTAAGTGATCAAGTGCAGTTATTGCGCGGTTACGACAACAACAAAGATCAAAGCTATTTTTTATACACGCTAAACCAGAAACAGTTAGGTGCTACCCTCTTTCCAGTGGGTGATATGGATAAACCGGTACTACGCGCTATGGCACAAGATGCTGGCATTCATGTACACAACAAAAAAGACAGCACGGGTATCTGTTTCATCGGTGAACGAAAATTCAATTCGTTTTTGGCAGAATACTTACCTGCCCAGCCAGGTGACATCCGTACCGACGCTGGCGAAAAAATCGGCAACCACAATGGACTGATGTTCTACACACTGGGACAGCGACAAGGTTTGGGTATTGGCGGTTTGGCTAAAGCAGAAGAGACACCGTGGTACGTTCTGGCAAAATCACTCAGTGACAACACACTCATCGTAGGCCAGGGGCACGACCACCCCATGCTGTTTCGTCCCGAGTTACACTCACACGACATGCACTGGGTTCAAGGTGCTCCACCTGATAATGAATTTAGTTGCACCGCCAAAGTTCGTTATCGCCAGCAAGATCAAAAGGCCAGCGTCCGTGTTCTCTCGCCAGAGCATATGCACGTGCGTTTTGAGGAGCCAGTGCGTGCCATTACACCTGGGCAATCCATCGTGCTTTATAAAGATAGCGTGTGCCTGGGAGGCGGTATAATCAGCGACTTCAACCACTCAGTTGGCAATGAAGTCAGCAATGAAGCTGGCTACGACGCCGGTAATGATGCTGGCAATGCACCTGCAGCGGTTTAAACTATTCCACCTATAATTTGTTATGGCTTCAATAAAAACACCCGAAAACCAAACACTGGCACTTGCCGGGATTTTCCAATCCGTGCACTTGTGTAAAACACTGGCAACAACTGGCCAGTGCGATCAGGAGGAACTGCGCGGCACTTTGTACTCCATATTAACCCTGAATAGCGAACGAGTTATCGACGCCTACGGTGGCAGCGCACGGGGTGTTAGCCGTGGCTTGCGTGTATTGCGCAGCCAATTTGCCGGAAATGATGAATCACGTGATCTCGATTTGGCTCGATACGCCGTATCTCTTATTCAGCTGGGCAGCAATGTGTTGGCCGATCACAGAACAGTTGAAGAATTACGTATTGGCATCAGTCGCGTGCAATCTCAGGAGGGTGAAGTGGCTGAACCGGAGCTTATTAACAATTTAGCCAATATTTATCGTAGCAGCATCAGCAATTTATCGCCGCGCATCATGGTCAGCGGCAATCCGGATTATTTAAATGACGACAACGTGGCTTCTACCATCCGAGCGGCACTGCTTGGCGGCATACGATCGGTAGTGCTTTGGCGTCAGTGCGGTGGCAGCCGACTCAAGTTAGTGTTGCAGCGAACTCAACACGCCAAACTGGCTGAGCAATTGTTATTAGATTAGCGCTCATAACCATGGGTTAATGAAGCATAAACATCCACACAAACAACCAACAAAATAACGTTAGTGTAAAAAACAGCAACACTGCCCCAACCTTATATTGATAAAAGCCGTTTGCCGGTAATCGGGACCTGAACACAAACCGGGTTAACAGTGCCAGTGCGAAACACAACGCTGCAATACCGTTACTCACCAGTAACGCAGAGTAAATCACGATTCCCTCGTGCCGATCACCTGCCCCAACCAGAACAGACGCAGCAATGGCAACCCCAATAAGCCAGGTGATACAGCCCAGTAGCATCAAGGCGACATAAAGAGATGTGGGTAGTCGATTAATATTTCTTACCTGATAAAAAAGCCCCCGAGCGAAGTCGGAGGCTCTGTTGTACTACCAAGAGTTGACGGTCGTAATCGACAACGTATGCCTGCAACTTATGCCGACATCTGTATCGCCACCGGAATATCTTTGAACTTTACTTTCGATGCATCTGCCGAATCCTGAAAGTCTGCGATTTCGTTGAAGTTAAGGTAACGATAAATTTCATCGCTCATGGAGTCTATTTCCTTCATGTACTCCTGATACTCGTCTGGTGTTGGTAAGCGGCCCAACAGGGCTGCAATGGCCGCAAGCTCAGCCGAGCTTAAGTACACGTTGGCATCTTTACCCAGTCGATTCGGGAAGTTACGCGTGGAGGTAGATACCACAGTAGCACCAGGTTTAACCCGAGCCTGATTACCCATGCACAAGCTACAACCAGGGAGCTCCAGTCGCGCCCCGGCTGCACCGAAGATGTTGTAATAACCCTCTTCTTTTAGCTGATGCTCGTCCATGCGTGTTGGCGGTGCAATCCACAAAACGGTATCGATATAGTCACCCGACTTTTGCAACAACTTGCCAGCAGCGCGATAGTGACCGATGTTAGTCATGCAAGAACCAATAAAGACCTCATCGATTTTTTCTTTGCCGATCTCAGACAGTGATTTGACATCATCCGGGTCGTTAGGGCAAGCCAGCAACGGCTCTTTGATTTCATTGAGATCAATTTCAATGGTTTCAAAGTATTCGGCGTCGGCATCGGCCTCCAGCAAGGTTGGATTAGCCAGCCACTCTTCCATTTTTCTGGCGCGTCGTTCTAGTGTGCGTGGATCATCATAGCCTTGATCAATCATCCAGCGAAGCAAGGTAACGTTGGAGGTGATGTATTCTTTCAGCGGGTCAATATCGAGCTTGACAGTACAACCCCCAGCCGAACGTTCCGCGGTTGCATCGGCAAGTTCGAACGCTTGTTCCAGTTTTAAATCTTTTAAGCCTTCTATTTCAATGCAGCGACCCGAGAATACGTTCTTTTTACCTTTTTTCTCTATGGTCAACAGACCGCGCTTAATAGCTGCATACGGAATAGCATTAACCAAATCACGCAGCGTTATACCCGGCTGCATTTCGCCTTTAAAGCGGACCAGAACAGACTCTGGCATGTTCAATGGCATGACACCCGTTGCTGCAGCAAACGCCACCAACCCAGAACCAGCCGGGAAGGAGATACCCATTGGGAAACGGGTGTGCGAGTCGCCACCTGTGCCAACGGTATCTGGCAATAACATACGATTAAGCCATGAATGGATAATGCCATCGCCAGGACGCAGCGATACACCACCACGGGTCGTCATAAAATCGGGCAACGTATGGTGCGTGCCGACATCTATTGGCTTTGGATATGCCGCCGTGTGACAAAACGATTGCATAACCAGATCGGCGGAGAAACCCAAACATGCTAAATCTTTTAATTCGTCACGCGTCATAGGACCGGTGGTGTCTTGCGAACCTACCGTTGTCATAATAGGCTCAACATACTGGTCTGGCCGAACGCCTTCCACACCACACGCTTTACCAACAATTTTTTGTGCCAGGGTATAGCCGGCGGTACTTGTATCACTTTCACCAGGCCGTTGGAATACAGGATTCACTGGTCGACCCAATGCTTCACAAGCACGATCAGACAAACCACGTCCAATTATTAGAGGAATACGCCCATTGGCGCGAACTTCATCCAATAATACGTTGGTGCTTAGTTCAAATTCGGAGAGCACTTCGTCACTGTCGTGTTTGGTGACCTTGCCATCGTGCGGGTAAATGTCAATGACATCACCCATATTCATATCAGAGACATCACACTCAATAGGCAGGGCGCCGGAGTCTTCCATTGTGTTAAAAAATATGGGGGCAATTTTTGACCCCAGGCAAATTCCACCTTCGCGCTTGTTAGGCACATACGGAATGTCTTCGCCGGTCAACCACAACACCGTGTTAGTGGCAGATTTTCGCGAAGAGCCAGTACCCACTACGTCACCGACGTATGCAACCAGATGACCTTTTTCTTTTAAGGCTTCAATTTCATCAATTGGAGAATCGCTCAGACCCTCACGTGGAAATTTATGAAAAGCTTTTGCGTGCAAAGGAATATCAGGACGCGACCATGCATCTTCTGCCGGAGAAAGGTCATCGGTGTTGGTTTCACCAGTTACTTTAAACACAGTAACCGTGATTTTTTTAGGCACTTCGGGACGAGCGGTAAACCATTCGGCATCAGCCCATGATTCCATGATGGTTTTAGCATGCGCATTACCGCCATCAGCTTTCTCTTTCACATCGTGGAACGCTTCAAACATGAGCAGCGTATGCGATAAGGCTTTGGTTGCAGCTGGTGCAAGCTCCTCGTTATCCAGACATTCGATTAACGACACAATGTTATAGCCACCGAGCATGGTGCCGAGCAATTCCACCGCACGCACATTGCTGATCAACGGTGAGCTAGCCTCGCCCCTGGCAAGCGCAGTTAAAAAAGCTGCCTTAACATAAGCTGCTTCATCAACGCCTGCAGGTACACGGTTCTCAAGCAGATCGATAATGAAATCCTCTTCACCCTTGGGAGGGGACTTAAGCAGTTCGACTAATTCAGCAGTCTGTTCTGCGTTTAACGGCTGTGGCACAACGCCAAGCTTGGCGCGTTCCTCTACGTGTTGTCGATATGCTTCAAGCATTGTATTTCCTCTGTTCGGCACCTATCTATGGTGCAAAATAATAAATATCCAACTGTAATTATGACATCGGCCAAGGACAGGAATTCCATGCCCGACGACACTTAACGAATCAGTAAAATGGTGTGAAAAACGGCTTCAAACCACCTTTTCTTCACCTTTAAAAACATTTTCACGCAATTGCTCAAGTTGATCTCGTAGCTGCGCGGCCCGCTCAAACTCCAGGTTTCGGGCAGCTTCGTACATTTGCTTCTCTACCTGGCTCATCTTCTTCGTGGCTTGAGCGGTAGTCAATGTACTGAAATCATCTTTCGGAGCTGGGTCCTTACCGCGTCCTTTGCGACGATCACGCCCTTTACTGCCTGGCGCATCCCCGGCTTCCATCACATCTTGAACAGACTTCTTGATACCCACCGGCGTAATGCCGTGTTTTTCGTTAAATGCCTGTTGCACTTCGCGACGACGGTCGGTTTCATCGATTGCCCGTTGCATCGAACCGGTTATGCGATCTGCATAAAGGATAGCCCTACCAGAGAGGTTTCGCGCAGCTCGTCCAATAGTTTGAATCAGTGAGCGCTCAGAGCGCAAAAAGCCTTCTTTGTCCGCATCAAGAATAGCTACCAACGATACCTCTGGCATGTCGAGACCTTCTCGAAGCAGGTTAATACCGACAATGACGTCAAACACACCCAAGCGTAAATCACGAATAATTTCACTGCGCTCAACCGTATCGACATCTGAATGCAAATAACGCACTTTGACACCGTGATCGGACAGGTAGTCGGTTAAGTCTTCCGACATGCGTTTAGTGAGTGTTGTGATTAACACACGCTCACCAATCGCTGCCCGTATATTTATTTCTGACAGTACGTCGTCAACTTGCGTTTTAACAGGTCGAATCTCAACCTGAGGGTCTACTAATCCTGTGGGCCGTACAACCAGTTCGACTGTGGCATCAGCATGATTACCTTCATAGTCACCAGGCGTTGCCGACACAAAAATCGTTTGTGGAGCCAGCAATTCGAACTCTTCAAACTTCAGCGGGCGATTGTCCAGCGCTGACAATAGACGAAAACCAAAATTAACCAGGTTTTCTTTTCGCGAACGATCACCTTTGTACATGGCCCCAAGCTGTGGCACCGTGACATGGCTCTCGTCGATAAACAATAAACTGCCCTGTGGCAGGTAATCGAACAAACACGGTGGCGGTTCACCCGGGCCCCGCCCTGATAAATAGCGCGAGTAGTTTTCGATGCCCGAGCAATAGCCCAGTTCGTAGATCATTTCTATATCGAACTGCGTACGTTGCTGGAGGCGCTGCGCTTCAACCAGCTTGCCTGCCTTTTGCAGCTCTTCAAGACGTTCCTTGAGTTCTATTTTTATTTCATCCACGGCCGCCAGCAGCTTATCTCGAGGAGTGACGTAATGCGTTTTTGGGTAAATCGTTAAACGCGGCACCTTGCGCGAGGACTCGCCGGTTAGCGGGTCGAAAAAACTGAGCGATTCTATTTCGTCGTCAAACAGCTCAACTCTGATGGCTTCGCGGTCTGAGTCTGCCGGAAAAATATCGATGATTTCACCACGGACCCGATAGGTACCACGCCGCAGTTCCACATCGTTGCGCTCGTACTGCAGCTCGGCCAGACGGCGCAACACATTTCGCTGATCAATGACTTCACCACGCGACAGATGCAACACCATTTGATGGTACTGCTGCGGGTCACCCAAACCATAAATAGACGAAACAGTGGCCACAATAATAGTGTCGTTGCGTTCAAATAAGGCCTTGGTGGCCGACAAACGCATTTGTTCAATGTGTTCGTTGATGGATGAATCTTTTTCAATAAACAGATCACTGGCCGGCACATACGCCTCAGGTTGGTAGTAATCGTAATAGGACACGAAATACTCAACCGAATTGTTGGGAAAAAAAGTTTTAAATTCGCCGTACAACTGGGCAGCCAACGTTTTGTTAGGCGCCAGCACAATGGCAGGCCGCTGTTGTTTTTGAACGATATTGGCAATGGTGAAAGTTTTGCCAGAGCCGGTTACCCCCAACAAGGTTTGATAGGCAAGCCCGTCGTCTATACCTGAACACAGCGCCTCTATCGCTGCAGGCTGCTGTCCAGCAGGAGCAAATTTGGTCTGAAGGTCAAAGACTTTGGACATTGTGGCCGAGGGTGATGTCTAAGGCATCGATTATACGCTAGTACTGGCATTTTTCCTGCACACATGCACTTTGATGTTGACCCGACGCTGTAGGCGCACTACAATTGTCGGCTCAGTTCCCTGGTAGCTCAGTTGGTAGAGCAAATGACTGTTAATCATTGGGTCGGTGGTTCGAGCCCGCCCCAGGGAGCCATTTAAATCAAGGCGTTACGTTCAAGTAAATGATTTGGACGTAGCGTATTCTTGAAACCAGTGCCCTACTGGTGCCCTAATCTGCAAAGTAGTCAATTGAGTTCACAGGTGCTGCCCGTTTTAACCCATCCAATTGAGCCTAGGGTTGTGGCGTTTTTATCATCGTCAATTCAGTCCCTAAATCATTTGGAATCCAATTAATACTGGCATTCATTTAAGCCCTTCAAGCTCACATTATTGCTGGGTTTAACAATGCTTGTTAGGCTGCTCATCAAACGACTGTTTAATGAGCGCTATGTCTATTCAGAAATTGGTTGCGTCCCACGGCGACATTGATGATCAATTTATTTTGTCACTAGGTGCTGCTGTCTACTTCTTCTCCAGAGCCGAATGGGCTTCTATATGTTGCTGCCACGCTATGGACGGAGAGTACGCAAACTCTACAGGTGGAGATAAAAAGCCTTATGCTTTCAATGTTGCACAGAAATTAATTTCCCTGACAGAGAAGCTTGGAAAATCTGAAGAAAGAAATGCACTCTTAGCAGCAGCTAAAGATTTCATGACTTTAGCTACTGATGAGAGAAATGCACTATTACATTCCTACCCTGCAACAATTGATGGTACTCACGAACTCCATAATGCTAAAGACAATAAGTCATACAATGCTGACGCATTGGAAGATTATGCACAACGAGCAGCTGAATGTTCTAATACGCTAACTAGGTTATTCAATACTTTTTTAAAGGCATAGTTATATGCCATCAGCTCCATGACACAGAGAACCAATTTCGCTGCCTAGGTACGAGCTATGCTAAAAACAAATTTAGACTACACACTAGCTTCCATGAAAAAGTATATTTTTATCATACTTGCATTTTGGTTGATCAGCTGTAGTGTCCCGGGTCAAAAGAAGTCTGAGCATTTGGGTATTCTAGAATCAATGGCAATATGGCCATCAATGCCTGAAGAATTTAAGGCAAAGATGAATTCCTACACAGAAGCACAAAGTGGCATCTTCATAAACAAAATGTATTCGAATGATATGGAGATTTCATTTGCGGAGTGGAAACAACTGAGCATTGAAGATAAGTCGAAGTACTATGCTGGACGGTTACTATGGATTGTTAACGGAAAACAATTAGAAAAAATCGGACTTACAAGAAAAGCCGTGTTGGCTCCTGATTTAAGGCGACAAGCTGAACTAATATCAAAGATTGATCAGCAAATCACTATTGAGAAACG